>Ga0302186_10002430_pt1 | contig 14328 bp, 14 predicted proteins | sample II_Bog_E1_2_FD_198782 | JGI IMG/M metagenome (GOLD analysis project Ga0302186, IMG submission 198782) | Peat permafrost microbial communities from Stordalen Mire near Abisko, Sweden - II_Bog_E1_1 | ecosystem: Environmental > Terrestrial > Soil > Wetlands > Peat | place: Sweden: Abisko... | reverse complement strand
TACGCAAAAAATGACACAATTTTTATTCTAAAAAAACTCAACAGTTTTATTAATATTAACATTATGATTTGATTTCAAGGAAGTCACTTATTTCGTTAATAGTTGATGGCCCCAATTAGTTGGTTTTTCCAATGAATCATTTAAGTCATTTCTTTTAATAATTTCAAAACCTTTTTTATGAGATTTGGTGTTTTCTCAGATTTTTGACATTTAAAAAAAAACATCATATATTTTTTCTTACCCAAATATCATTAACGATTTCAAAGAAATTTGAAAGGACAAATCACATGAAATTTTTTTTGCTATCAAGACAAAAATCTAATTTTGTTTTTTTCTTTTTTCCTTTAGATAAATGAAGGTCAAGTGTTTTTTTTTTTTTTTATATATTTCATGCTTTTTTGAAATTAGTTGTAATGAATTAAATTTATTGTGTTAAGGATTTTTTTCTCTCTTCTTGTCTTTGAAGCTCAATTTTGAGTAAAGCTTCTCTATTTTCTATCTTCTTTAGTTTTTTCTTTTTCTTGAATTCCTCCTTCGCTTTTTTTTGAGACTGATCTAATTTCAATCGCAGCTTTCCCTTGCTTTGTACCAAGAAATCGTAATGCACATTCTCAAAAAACCTAAAAAAATATTGACTTTAGCAAAAATCAAGAACTCACCCTTTGGGATTTTGTGATGAACATCAAAAGTTTTCATTTCATCCTTTTTAAAATTAAAATAAGGATGTTCAGGCCAAACAAGGAGTAAAACGTTCAGAAGGAATTCTTTATCCGGCAAATGAAACATATCAAAGCCCAAATTATATTTTTTTTTATGGGCCCATTCATCTAGTTCTTTAAAAATATCCAATTTGGATATTTTTTTTACCGTATAAGCCAGTGTGATATTTTTCCTTAAGAAACACAAGACTCCTTCAGACGCGACTTTCATGAGATAGTCGATGGTCACGTAGGGTGAGTCCTTTTTTGGCAGGTAAAAGCCTTTTTGTTGAAGAATGTTGTAGAAGTTTTCCAAAGAACCAATTCTTTGAATAAGTTCAGAGTGTGAAATAGTATCCATTTGGATTAGGGGGATCTGAATGTTTGATTCTTCTCTAATTTGGTGCTGGTCATTGAGAACATTGCTTTCTGGATTGCTTTGTTGTTGACCCAAAATATTAGAATTCAATGTGTTTATTGAAGTTTGTTTTTTGTGACTGTTAAAATGTTGCTTCCAATATTTAAATCGATCAAAATATTGGATGGGAAATTTAATTTGAAATAAGCTCCAAATTTTGCTTTTTTTTTTCTCAAAAATTTATCCAAAAAAACGGCTCAATGATTTTTCTTGCAAATGAAGCAATATATTTATTTTTTTTTGGAAAAATTTCAGATGTCAGGACTCAACATTTCAAAAACCCTAGGATATTCTTGAAAACGAAGAGGTTAATCGGAAGTTTGGATTATACTGAGGCTTTTCTTTAAAAGAAATGAAATGTCATATATAAAAAAACCAGAAATTTCATTATTATTATTTTTTTCTAATTTAATTGGGAAATTTTTGTATATTATTTACAAGAATGATCTAGTTTGATTTTGTTTCTACTTTCAATGTAAATTCTAATATAAAACCATTCAATGTTTAATAAATGTGACCATTATGTGAGTGAATTTATGTATTCTTTAATAAAATAATTTCTGCCTCTTGTTTTAGCTAATATTTCCAATAAAACTATTAATAAATAAATAAAAAAATAAAAAATGAACCTCAACCAAAAACATTCATCTGTTGATAAACCCAATAATTATTGTATTTCAGCTAATTTTCTGCAAAAATGTATTGAAAGCAATGAGCCAATCCATCCAAATCCTTTAAAAACTCTTATTTTGGGAGAAGCCAAAGAACACCTCCTTCTTCTTTCAAAGGAAATCGAATCAGAAAAGGCGATTAATAATTCAGGACTTTTGAAGTTTAAAGCTAAACACGGACATTCTGAGAATTTTAAAGACACTAAAAATGCTGGACTTCTTCATTCAATTGATAAATCTCAACATATCAAAGTATTTAGCAACAAATTCGTTGAAAATCTAGACCATATGGTTGAAAACCTCTTGTTTTTATTAAATGAGGCTCCTAAAGAGAAAAATTCACAAATTGAAAGAAAAACAATAAAAGAAAGAAAAAAATCGAACCTGGGTTTTTTGAAAAATACCATTGATAATACAGGATTTCGATTCATTAAACCTGAAATTTATAATAAAACTATATATCACAAGCCTATTGATGAAGAATATAAAAAAATTATGAAGAAAAAGATTTATAGTAATGGACTTTCTGAAAAGAAAGAAAGAATCATGGTAAAAAATGACGCCAATTTCAAACAAGAAAAACCTTTTGAAGAAAATAACATAGAAAAAGATGCTATTATTATACAAAAAACACAAAATTTAATGGAGTATGGGAGGTTGAATAATGAAAACCAAGCAACTTCCCAAAATTTAGATACAAAAAAAAATGAAAACCGAGAAACAAAAAATAATGAAAACCCAATCATTTTCCAAAATCTGAATCTGGACACAAAAAATAATGAAAAACCAGCTACTTTCCAAAATCTGGAGACAAAAGATGAAGAAAAAAACACAAAAAATGATGAAAAACCAGCTACTTTCCAAAATCTCGAGACAAAAGATGAAGAAAAACCAAAGCAAAATCAAAAACTCCCCCTTTTTTTGAATTTCCCAGAGGAAAAACAGAAAAAGGAAATTAATTCGCCAAGCAAGGGGTTGAAATTAAACTTCGAAGAAAAAAAGAAAGAAGAGACTTTCGAAGAGGAGGAATATCTTGATGATTTTGAAATTAGCGAATGTTCTCCTCTTAAATAACATTAAGTAAATATATTAAAAGATATAAAATTCTTAAATAAAATTACATTTAACACAATAATTAAACTTTCTATATAGAGTTTCTTTCTAAAATTCAAAAAATTAAGAAAATTAAAAAAATTAAAAAAAAAAAAAAAAATTATAAATAAATTCATGATAAAAACCATTTAATTCTTTGCCTAAATCCAAAATAAACTAGAAATTATGATTGATTTTCTGCTATTGAGTCCTGACCCATAGCAAAACTCAAATAGAAATAATTAAAAAGCTCTTTCAAAGAGATTAATTCAAATAATTGGCCGTGTTAATAACATAAAACCAAACGCAAATGCAGGTTTTTAATTTCACCGATCAAGTCATAAACAAAAAATATAAAATCTCTCATCAAATCAACAAAGGCAGCTTCGGTCTTCTCTTCAAAGCCATCGATCTAGACACAGGTCTTGATCTCGCAGTCAAAATCGAACCTTATTCTCTCTCTAAAAAGTACTTAATCAAAGAGGCGCGCATTTACAACCTCCTGCAAAAAAGCCTTCATATCCCAAGAATCCATTGGTGTGGCTCCAAGCCGAACTCCACCTTTCTAGTAATGGAGCTTCTGGGCAAGAATCTCGAAGATCTCTTCAAGGAATGCAATAGAAAGCTCAGTTTAAAGACAATCCTTATGTTAGCTGATCAAATGATAGCGAATCTTGAATTTATTCATTCTAAAGGATATTTACATAGGGATATTAACCCCAGAAACATCTGTGTAGGACTTGGTGAAAAGGCCTCGAAATTTTATTCAATCGATTTTGGATTATCTAGCACATATCGTGAATTGACGATTAACGACCAATTGAAGGAAAACTACCCGTTTATTGGAACATTGAACTTCGCGAGCGTGAAGAGTCATCAAGGACTTGAACAGACTTGTTCTGATGATTTGGAGTCTTTGTTTTATGTGTTAATTTATTGTTTGATTGGGAAATTGCCTTGGGAGAACATTGCGAATGAAAAAATCGACCTCAGGCGGAAAATAGAAGAAATCAAGCAAGAGAAGCTTAATATGAAACTCGAGGATTTGTGCTGTGAATTGCCAGAAGAGCTGAAAGAATGTCTGGAATATATAAAGAAACTTGAGTTTTATATGAAGCCCGATTATAAGCTTTTGAGGAAGAAATGTGTGAAGCTTTATATGAAGAAATATGGCAGTTATGATTATCAATATGATTGGAGTAATAAAGAAGAAAAAGAGAAGGATTTAATGATGTTTGGGATTAATGAGACTAAGGAAAAAACAGGCCTAAGACATCATAGGAAGTTAAAAAGTCGGCTAATTAAAGAAGAACAGAAGATCAATAATGAGAAAAGAGATAGTTCTATTGAAGAAAATTATGAAGAACAAAAGGTTTGCAAGAAAAACGAAGATGAAGGCAATAGAAGAAAAAATTCCTTTGCGATGATCGTCCCGGATCAGATTTATCATATCAAGAAAAAAGTCAAAATTGATAATGCTGTGAATTTGATTGAGAAAAGCTCAACAAAGGAAATAATTAGCACGAAAGAAGAAAATGATGAAAAAATGAAGAAATCAGAGACAAAAAATGAAGATAATAATGAGAAAAAAAATGATAAAAAACAGGAAAAGAAGGAAAAAGAAAAGGATATTGATGAGGGAAAAAGCGATGATTCGAAAAGCTCGGAAGGGAAAGAAAGCCCATTAGAAAATGAGAAGTTGAAGTCCACGATAAAAGAAAAATTCGATTTGTTGTTCGGGAAAGAGGAGGAAAACATTGGGAAAGAGAAAGACAAAGCCTATTGTAAAATATTTTAATTTCGATTGGAAGTGCAATTGGAAATTAACATCTTAAATTTATGACAATCAGAAATTTTGGTTTAAGAAACTTTGAAAATCAGAATATTTAAGAATATGAAAAAAAGGTTTTTTATTACAATTTTTTTTATTATTATATTATTTTTAAAAATTGATAAAAACAATTATTTGAAGCCTGATTTTTTATTTCCTTCCCCTCAAAATCAGAATAAAAATCAAAATTTTAAAATTTTCCTTTAATAAATCAATAAAAAATAAAAAATGTCGATCGTTACGGAAATTTTAGAAACAAAGGAAAAATTAGAAAAGGAATTAAAGGTCTTAGAGAAGCAGATCTATGAATTGGAAACCAGTTATTTGCAGGAAACTTTAAACAATGGTTTTTATAATTTTTTTATAAATCCGAATAAATAAAACTCTAGGAAACATTATCAAAGGATGGGATGGTTATTTATTAAGCAAAACTTCAAAAAGCCAGCCTTTCGCTTTAAAGAAGCCCAAAATTAATCAAAGTGACATGCTTTTCTCAATGAGTTCTTTGACTTCCCCAGCTGTATTATCTATTTCTCTTATTAATATTATATAGAGTACTTTAGATAAAGTCCCTTCAGGAAGAAAACGCCAACCCCAAATGTTAAATTCCATTGATTTCTTTAATTTTCTAATTTTTTTTCTAGTTGAGAACATTAACAAAAACCTATTAATTCCTTCATCTTATCGGTCTAAAAGAAACAAGAAGAAAAAGAACTACGCTCAAATCGAAGGGTCCTCATATAAAAACAGCATAACTAAAGAGTATTTATAAGACTTCTTCATAAAATATAGATAAATTTCATATATAGAAATGATAAGCCCTTGATGCTTGATGAGCAAAGTATGAAAGATGAAGGTTTAAATAGTTTAGTTTTTTCTAGAGTTTTTAAAGAGTAATTTCTCATAGAAATCTATGAATATGACCCTGTCGTAGACCATTCAGATTCCCTAGTATTGGATATTCAAAACAAGGAAAGAAGCCCCAAAAAGAAAAAAAACAATAAGAAATATAAACAAAAATATAGGAAATCGAAGATTACCAAATTCTAAAAAAAAAAAAAAAAAATGAAAATAGCTCTTTTTTTCTCTATAAAATCGAATGATTTTGAAATTCCCTAAAAAAATAGATTCTTGTTTCACTAGAAAAATCAAATAATTTTGAATCTATCCCATTTTTTAAATAAAATATAATGAATTTGAACCCTTCGTTCCTATTCCAATTCCAATTTCTCGACCATTCCGTCATTGATTCTCATGTTGAATATACCATATCTATTTTAAATCCTGAAAACGGCCAAACAGTCTTCTTGAAATCACGTTATTCTTCCCTTTTGACTCTTCATAAGCTGCTTCAAATGCTTCATCCACATCATTATTTCCCAGCTTTCCCACCAAAGCGTTGTATTGGAAATCTCCAGGAATCCTTCATAGCTCAAAGAAAGCTTCTATTGGAACGTTATTTCAATGAGTTATTTATAGAGAAGCTCTTTTATGAAGAGAAGATAGTTCAAGAGTTTCTTCATAAGAATCAGATCCATTATGAATTGGCCATGACGAAGCTTGAAGAAACACCGAATACTGTTAACAATACCTCAGATTTACAGTTGTTGCCTTTAATACATAGTAGATCAATAGCAGGGTTGAATCTCTCTCTTCAAAGAAATGCTTCTTTTAGAAGATCCTCGAGCGTGAAATTGGATGATTTGTATTTGAAGAAAACGCCTAATATGCAAACTCCATCTTCTCAAAATAAGATTATGAACACCTCTTCACATGAGGATTTCAAATTAACTGAAGAAATGTTTCCTTTAGATTTCTTTGAATGGATGGGCGGGAATCTCGAGTTGCAAGGCTTTTTATTAGAAAACGAGTTGATTTTTTCTTTAAATGAGGAAAAATGGTTCGAGAAATTAAAGATCAAAGGCATAATAGAAACATCTGCAGTTTCCGATAATTCAAATGATGAAGTTTTCTTAGGTCTTTGTGTTGAGAAAAACGCCTATTTCGAGATCTGGAAATATGAGACCTATAAAGAAGATGGTTGTAAGGTTTTAGGCAATGCCATAAAGCAATTATGCCTAAGTAAATATCTATCTGAATATAAGGAAATCGTGAAATATCAAAAGAGCTATTATAAAGAACATTTCGAGAAAAAGACTGGAAAAGTGAAATGTTTATTGATAATAATGAAAGAAAGACTTAATTGCAAAATGAAGGATTGCTCATTAGGCTTTTTATTGAATAAACATGAGAAAATACCTGAAAAGAAGCTTTTGTTCATATTTCATAAGATCCTCTCAATCGTTGAAATCCTCATGAAAAACAACATTTTCTACAAGGAAATCTATAATAAAGACTTCACTTATGAGTTCGAAAGCCAAGAAATCAAGCTAACGAATCTAAATAATTGTGAATTCATTAAAGAAGGATTGACCGAAACTGAGAAAAGCGAGGTTTTCAAGAAAATAGGCTTAATTTTATTCCAGCTCAAATATCATATCAAGGATTCTGATCTAGAAGGCTTAGAAACCGTTATGAAAGCCTTCAATAATAGAGAAATCAAAGAAAATGATGAGATTTCCTTTAAAATTTTGAAGAAGCTTCTGGACCCTGAAATTCAAAGACTTAATGAGATTTTCAGTGAGTTTTATGCTAAATCGAAACAGAAAAGAAAACGATCATTGGATTTCGATATTCATAGTGAAATCGTCTTGAAAAAAGACCGTTTGGAGATAGCGAAGCTATGTTTTCTAATGAAGAATTATAACAAAGCCATAAAACATTTGAAAAAGCTGGGTCGAGAGGTTCTCGATAACGTGGATTTCACTAAATTGGAAAAACCTCAAATTCAGGAAATGGTGAATTTGAGGCTTTTTATCTTGAAAACATTGAAAAAGCAGGATTGCACAGCGATTTTCTATGAGGATTTTCTATTTAAGACTTTGAAGCTACAAACTGAGCATATTCAGGAAAAAGATGAGGCTTTTTATATGATAATAAAGAAGATCTGTCAATTTTATATTTCGATCCAGGATTTTAACAAAGCTCTTGATGTTTTGACTCAAGAAATCCTGAAGGAAAACCTAGAACCACCGTTTCTTTTCCTAATTGAATATAATAGGTTTTTTAGTATATGTTATAGGCATCTCGATGATCAAAAGATGGCTTTTTTCTTCATTGATAAGTCAATAGAAGTCCTCGAAACCGATAGCATAAATGCTGTGAATTTAAAGGTTAAAAAAGCCGATTTGATCAAGGAAAAAGCTTTGATTTTCATTTCAACCAATAAGGAAGATCAGATAAAGGAAGGCATCAAGTTATTAAATAAGGCGCTTAATGTTTATAAGGAAAGTTATGAGAATTCAGAGTTAGATCTAGCCAATACTAAGGAACTTATAGGGAATTGTTGCATGAAAATCAATGAATTCGGGCTCGCAGTTCAGGCTTTGGAGGAAGCTTGGGCTATAAAGAAATCGATTTCCTTTTCAATCCCACAAAGTTTCGAGCATTTATTGTTAAATCTAGCGAAATGCCATTATGGTCTGAAGGATTTGAATAAGGCTCAAAGTTTCCTTAGTCAGACTATTGCTCTAATAAAGGAAAAAAAGACCTTAGCTGAGGAAATGAAGCCTGCAGAAGAAAAGAATCTAATGCATATAGAAGCTGAATTAAGAGCCTTAAAGGCGAATGTTTGTTTAGATTGTGAGAATTTCAATTCTGCTAGGAATAATTTCCGTAAAGCCTTGAAATTATATAAGAAAGTGGCTGGGAAATCCAATATAATCCTAGGGGAATTATATGAATCTTATGGGAAATTGAATATCCGATTAAAGGAAATCGAGAAGGGAAAGAAGTGTTTTTTGCGTTCTTTGACGATTTTCCGCTTGAATTTAGGTGAAACTGACATGAAAACATTAGAAGTAGCTGAAACTATAGCTGATTTGGACTTCCAATTAGGAGAATATGAGGATTGTCTGTTATCATATCAGGAATTAGTTGATAGTTATAAGGACAAATACCCTGAGAAACAGGAGGAAATCTCCGATTTCTTAATAAGATTAGGATATATTAACTTTAAAACGAATCAATATTCAGAGGCTTTGGAAAATTTCAAAGAAGCTGGCATCATTCTATTGGAAATGGAAAGGAAAATTGTAGGAAACCCTGAGAAAACCGCGAAAATCAAAGCGAAACTCGCAAAGATTCAAAAGGATCTGGGTAGAATCGAGGAATTGTTATAAAGAAAGCGATTAATTATTATTTCATTTTTAAAAGTTTTTTTTTACCTAAAAAAAAAAAAAAAATCAAAAATCAAAAATCAAAAATACCCTCTTTTTTTTAATTTTACAATATAGTCAAAGGGACTATAAAAAAAAAAAAAAGAATATTGTAAATGAGTCAACAAAAAAAAAAAAAAAAAAATTTATTTTTGGATATTTATATATATTTTGATTGATTAATATTATATCATTTATATGATATAATTTGGTATAAATTGTTTACAATAAGAAATGACAGCTTGTTTTATGTAAGAAATGATACTTCTCATTAATTTTTCTCTTCTTCCTCTTTGATCATATCCATTGGTTGATCGTTCAATTCGATTTCTCTAGACTTTTGCTTTGAAACAAAAAAAAATCTCTAATTTCTTTATCAATCTGATTTAAAATACAGTGAAAAATTGGTTCATTTTGGGATCCACATCGAAAATGCTATTTCTAGGCATTGAAAATAATGATTGTCTGCCTACTTCTTTATTTCCTTTCTGATGTTTTTTCTCAGGACTTGAAGCCACGCTATCTGAATGTTCGCTTTCACTTCTTTTTCTTTTAATCGCTTTAATTCGAGAAAAAAAAAGAAAAAACAATAAAACATTAAAGGAGAAATATATTCATAAGTGGCTTCGTTTAATTGATATCTGACATTCTTGACTTTATTATAATAGACTTCCAAGGCCTTTTCGATTTGGACGGTTGCTCTGATTTCACCCAATTCTTTTGAAATAAATCAATGAATTTTATTAGAAAACTGCTATTTTACTTGAATAGACCCTTTCTTCGCCTAAACCGATATATTTCTGGATTAATTCATCATTGGGAGAATGAATGTAGGTGATGAGGTTCAAATAATCCATCATTTTTGGTATCGGCCAAACTGTAATATCTCCAGTATAGTTTTGATAGACTATATTTAAAGATCTATTGATGCTAGAGGGCAACAAACCAATTCTGGAAAGCTTTTTCAAATGAAAGAAAATTTATTAATATAATTGTATATGTAGATCACTTGATAAGCTCGATGAGCGAGTTCAGAAAGAATGAAATCTTTGAAAGTTTCAAAAATTTGCAAAACGTATTTTTTTCGGGTATGTCTGACATTTTCGCTGCTGTTCATAAATGGAATGACCCTTTAAAGAAAAGAAATGATTGGCAAATGATTACAATAATTATTAAAGCTTACCAGGGATTGGTTTGAGACACCAAAAAATTGTTCACATTGAAGAATTCAGAAACCTTTTGCCTCGGGAGATCCGCTCCAAGTGATCCATCAACAAATTTTCTTCCTCCAGAGACATAAGGCACTATTTCATTCCTTTCATTCTTACAATATAGCTCCACAGCCTGAAAATAAAGTGGAATTGAACAACTTGCAACCGCTGCGCTCCATATTAATATATTAGGAGCTGTTAAATAGTTCAAAACACGATATCCATCATGATTGCCTGAACCTGTGACTGTGATATTCAGGATCCAGCCTGTTTTATCATAAGCTTCCTACTCATAAATTCAAATTCTCATATTAATTTACACATAAGAAATTTACCTGGAATGTTAAATCCCCTGTGTTATCCCGGATAAATCTCTGCAGGACATTACTATCCATGAAATGTCCTTCGGTGAATAAACGGACTATTTTCAACCAGAACGTCTTCGTGATGCTTTGATCAGTGAACGCTTTGAAATTCAAACATCCTGGTTTGAATATCTATAAATATCCAAGCTTAATTAATTAATAGTTTCTCACATAAAAACATTACCTGATCAATTTCATCCATTTTCCTTGTACAAAACACACTCGCAATGATGCTCCCCACTGAACTCCCAGAAATAATCCTCGGAATCACTCTTTCTTCAAACAAAATCTTAAGCACTCCGAAATGATATAATCCTAATCCAGCCCCTCCGCTTAATAATAATGCGGACCTGCCGAATGCATGTCTGGTTTCCGCGAAAAACTCCAATTTTTGCGTATAAGGGAATTTATCCATCGGGAGATCTGATATATATTCCAGACATGCAATGAACTCTTTACGAAAATCTTCAATCAGAGTCTTAGTGCCAAGATAGCAGTTTTTATAAAGTTCTGGGTTATTGATCCCGCCAATGTCTCGAACTGCATGAGTTCGGACCAAATGAATCACAAGTTTATGATTGTTTGCTTCTCGGGCCTTTCGGAATTCGTCTTTTAATTTGATAATATATTCGTAATCGTAATGATTGGAATGTATGTTGTCTTTCCAGGCCTTCATATCTATAAAAATAAAAATATAAGTCATCATAAGAAGAAAAATTAAAGGAAAAACCTTTCAAATTGTCAAATTCCTCAGCGTAGGAACGCCATTCCTCGAAACCATGGGCTTTTTTCATCTTTTTTATTAGGTCCTTCTTTATACGTTTGGTCTCCATACTTTCGAAGATGTGATGTGAATGGAAGAAAAAGATCTCTTTTAGAACATTGGTGGTTTCTCCGATTTCATTGAGCAACGTGTTATATGCGTAGGCGAATATCTGGAAGACCATAAATATAAATTTAATAGTTTTGAGCTATGAATCGAAAAAATAGGTAAATTTAAGAAATCTGCTAGTGTTTTTTCTAAATTTTCATCGAACATCGACATCATCATCGAAAATTTGCATTAGGAAGTTATTTATAATTAAAGCTATGAAATTTATTTATTTTCTGCTAATTTTTTTTTATTTTCTTTTTTTTATATCCTTCATTTATACTTTTTCGTAATTTTTTTTTTTGAAACTTTTTTTACGAAAATTTTAGAAAAAAATCCAAAACAAAAGAAAAAAAAATAAAAACAATATAATTATGATTAAAATATTTTTAGAGATTGGATGAAAAAATTAATATACCAAATTCCAATTAAATTCGAAAAAAACGAATAATTACCTAAATTAAAATTCGATATTGTAAAAAAAAAAAATGAAATTTCTGTTTTTTTATATTGTTTTTATCACATCGCATTTCCTCCAAATCGTTTCTTTTAAAGAAAAACCTCAGTCCAATATAGGTGTGATTCAAGATTCAGATCTAACCTCTTCAGATCTCGAAGTTGTTCAAGAATATCCTGAGGGTTTTGAAATGTCGAGTCCTGACATCTGCGTGAATTTGAAGGAAATGCTTTTAGCGTTTAGTGCGAACTCAACTGATTTATATGCCACATGTGATTATTCCTATCAATTGTTGGGCTATGAAAATAAGGTCATCAAGGCTACTCTGCCATTATGTTATTTGAACATAGCGGATGTTTTTTGCGCATATGATATCGTTTTTACGAAGGAGAAATTTAACGAGAAAATCAGAGGGAAAGTCGTGAAAGACCTATATGGATGTGTGAAAAGCAATGAGCAAGAAACAGACGAGAATTATTATAAATGTCCTGGATTCAATAAGCAAACGCTTTCAATTGAAGATGAAAACAAATTTTGCAACCAATTAGAAAGCAAAGGGGTGATAACAACTGGCGAGGATGGTTCTGAGCTCGAAGTAGGTGAAGAGGAGTCACGAGTCTATACATTTGTTAAAAAAGAAGTAAGATATTTGAAAGTTTCATCAATCAGAAATTTATTAGGAAAAAGGCAAATGTAAAATTATGACAAGTCTATTCAACTTTTGCATCAAAGGATATAATTTGCTAATGCCAAAGGCTGATAATAATGAATGTTATAAAACAAGATTCGCGCCATATTCTGGATCTTATTTGAAAAAATACAATGAGCTTTCAAGAAAAAAGGTTTCTTTTCGAAAGAAAAAAAAAAATGATTTTTCTTTTAACATATATTTTTGAAAAGTGTGAAGATTTTGTGTTGCCACACTTTTTATTCAGATCAAGACAAATGAATTTTGCTGAACCAGGCAAATAAATTTATTATTTTTATTTGTTATTTTGATAGTTAAGGAAATGAAGGGTCATGTGAAAATATTTTATATGATATCAGAAAAACATTGAATGCCAGAATAGAAGTAGCCTAATTTATAAAATATTTCATTTGATGATAATTTTTTGTAGGAAATCCTTCAAAAAAAACAAAATGAAACAGATACTCAAGAACTTTTGATGAAAAAAATGGAAATTATAGAAAAAGTTGGTAACAAATCTCTTTTATTAGTTTCAAATATTGTTCAAACTCATGTACAATATTTAATTTTTTTTTAATTCATCAATATTTATAAAAAAATAGCAACTATGGTCTGATTGTTATTCAACATTGAAAACGTTCATAGCATTGAATCGACCAATTGAAAAAACACTATTGAAAAACTATAAGGTTTTGAAGGAAATCGTTGTGAATTCAGTTTCTACAGCAAGAGGCATCAGTGAATCGATATCCAGCCCAATTTTTATCGGAGGTGAGATTAATTATTAAAAAAAACCTATAATCAATTATTGCAGCCCAAATATCTGAAAACCAAGATTATTTCAAAACCATTATAGAGAAAATTAATTCGAGTCTCATAAATATACAAAGCATTGCGGAGACCATAATTAATTTAGTGAGTTTTAAAGTTTATGGATCATCATTTATTAAGAAATATTTAAAAAGATGGAAAAAAGCAATCAATATCATAGTTTAAATGAAAATTCTATGAATACCGTGCTCACTGCAGGTTTTTTAAGGATTATGTTTATAAATTAAGTGAAATTCAAGAGATGACAGAAAACAACTTAGATGAGCTTTCTAATTGGATCGTTGATTCAAAAACAGGTGAAATTTGAAAAAAAGTAAATATTAATTTCAAATTCAAGATTATGAGATGAGTTTGACAGCAATTAAAAATAAATTGCTCAATGAAAAAGAGACTCAAACTCAAGCCTATCAAAAATCAATGGATGAATTGGCTTATTATGAGAACATCAGAATTAGTTTGCTTGAGCAGAAAGAAATTACTTCTCAATATTCAGTTTAAATGTCATAATAGATTTTATTTCTAACCATAAAATAATAATATTTTTTCATTTTCTATAGAGTGAGTTCATTTGTTATGAAGAATGAAATTTAATAAAAATTTTTAAATTAAAAAATAAATTAAGAATTATTTTTACATTTATAAAAATAGAGCAGCACTTAAAACGGTTAACTAAAAAAACGGATAGGAAAATTTCCTATTAATATAGCAAAATGATCCCCTCCTAAATCGACAATCCTTCCACAGAAAATGAAAACCTTATTTTTCCTATGTCTCATATTCGCAGTTTCATTTAGTTTAAATTGGTTTTTTTTTGGAATTCGAAAGAAAAAAATATTTGAATTTTTCTTTCTTTTGAAAATTTTCCTTTAAACATGAAAATTCCTTTATGATGATGATAAAATACATATATTTCCCAGA
>Ga0302186_10002429_pt1 | contig 14328 bp, 13 predicted proteins | sample II_Bog_E1_2_FD_198782 | JGI IMG/M metagenome (GOLD analysis project Ga0302186, IMG submission 198782) | Peat permafrost microbial communities from Stordalen Mire near Abisko, Sweden - II_Bog_E1_1 | ecosystem: Environmental > Terrestrial > Soil > Wetlands > Peat | place: Sweden: Abisko... | reverse complement strand
CTCTCCCCAAAAGCTCATTCTCCACGAGTTTCATAATAAAAAGAGTTGCCGATCATCAACGGCTCGAGATTAAAAAGCCAATAGTGCTAATCAAATTTTTTGACGAACTTTGAAACGATTGAAGAGATTACCTTGAAAAAGGATTTCAGTCACATGGGAAATCTCTTGAAACATTACGAAAAATTTAACTAAAAGAAGATACACGATAATCACTGTAGACTCGGTAAGGAGGCTGGAACATTGCTAAACTTAAAGCAAGAAGGAAGCAAGGGGTTCAGAGAAACAAAAAATACTTTTTATCAGCCATTTACGACCATGGAGAGAAGTTATCGCAAGGCAACAAGGACCATTAGCGAAGACCCTGCCTCAAGAGAAGATTGGAAACAAAAGATTAGTCGTGAAAAGAAAACATTTCTCTAATGTAACTATAGATTAATACAGTCCATCCTCACTTGTCAGAGCATGAAAATGAGAGGCTGCTTAAGTAGCAAATTGACCGTAAAATAAACATAAAAAAGCTGTAGCGTCTGTTTTTGGACCAATCTTCGAAAATGACTTCCCGAATTTATTAATGAATGATCTTAATTTTGAATTAATACAATTAAATTAATATATTATTTACTCATTATTTGATATATTAATTTAGCTACTTTTTAATATTATTGAAAATGAGTACTTGGGTAGACATCACTCACTAAATCCTTAACCTATCGCAAAGTAAATCAGGAATAAGATAGAACTCGACTTTCTCCAGGTTGTCACACATCCTGACCTTTCACTTGAGGACACCATGCACGCACACGAAATCAATGATCCAAAAATAGACCCGAAGTTTGATATTGAAAAGGGGTATACGATAGCGCATATGATGCAGGAGGGTAAGATCAAGCCTGCCAAGGCCCTCAATCTTAAGGAAACAAAAAATTTGTACGCTCAGATGACCAAACTATAGTCATTAGTTCTTCAAACTCAACCTCTCCCGCAAACAATTTACACTCTCACGTACGTTATGGATCATCCAGTTATCTCTATGACGATACTTTGTGGTTAGAATCGACTTTTGTGGCACCATTGATGGAAAGTATAAATACCTTTGGAGCTTATATTCATGACATCCACAAGGACTCATGCTCTGTAAAGGATGACGATCTTTCATTTTCAACATTTTCTTTTAAAAAATCGACCAAATCGAACGAAGAGGTAATTGAACTGTTTCTCAAAGCAGAAAAGTAACTTTAGGCAGTCCTAAAAGCATGTATTTGAGATATTATTTAGAAAAAACAGCATAAATCTTGACTGAAGGCAAAGAACTGCTAGCTTTTATGCGATTAAGAAGATCACTGCATACATTAATCAAGTATATGGGCAAGATTTACGATAACAAATTGCAATCCAAAATCTAAAACTAATTAAAAACAGTCCGCAAGCGACTAGGAGAGATATAAACCCTAATTGAAAAGAATGGATTAAAAATGCAAATTCCAGATGGAGTATTTTCAAACACCATTTGCAAAACTTTACGTACTCACTTCGGCCCCAGAGATATTAAGGATATCACTATACAGGAAGTAAAAGTAATAACATTTAGGCTTTCAACGAAATTCGGAATTCACTGGAACAGTTTGATCTATTGCTGCCACCACCAACTCACCTTAATGACTATCGTAATCGTTTGGATATTCTGTCTTATAAACCACTAAATCTGTGGTCAAAAGCTTATTTTAAGGTTAATCTTTTTCGCCGTGACTCATACCTGTTAAACACAGTCAAAACCTAAGATGCTTTGTCCAATGATATTAAAGAGTGGTGGGGCTTTGGTGAGGATGTAAAGAAAGATGATAAGTTTTAAAATTTGATAAGACTATCAGCTGCCTCTCTATCATAAACTCTTTATAGACAGTGCTCTAGAAATTCTCGCTGGTTTTGGTAAACGAGCAAAGCTTATGATGACTTTAATATCATCATTCACATGGCGGTAATAGTTTTTATAATCAGAACGATGTCGATAGCCGATTTAATGATCGAAAGAAGGAGTGCTACATTTCTTCATGGTACTATAATTGGGCTTTAGGCCTAATGGTACGCCAGATGCTGTGGGGATTCGAGTAGGATCTGTATGAACCTGCCGAGTACCCATACGTCGCCTACCAATTATAAACGTTACTCCACGTTTGTGTTAAGAACTATGTTGTTTTTACAAATAAACAAATGGACAAAAGTCTCATTGAAAGCGTTTATGATGGTAGTTTTGGCAAGAACAGAAAAAAGAAAAAACAGTTGTCAGAGCTGTAGAAAAAGTTTTTGGCTGATTCTTTGTTTGTGAAAGGACTCCATTATTATTTCCGAGCCTATTATCGCTTACTGATAGTGCTGGGTAATCGAAAGCTTATTGTGGATCCATTTGAAAGTCAACTTGAGCTGCGTATTAGTAATCGCTTCAGAATTTTTAAGAATGTTCTTTTCATTAAGAAGATCACTTATTAGCTTTACGTTAAGGAGCAGGAAATAGTTAGAAATTAGGAGGAAAAAATACTTGAGGAGGCTTCAGAAGTTCTCAAGGCTGCTAAGCTCATATTTGGATTGTTTTCACAGTTCGAAGATGGGGAGACTTTCTTTAGACAGAGAGAGGAGGCTGCTATTTTGTAAAAGCTGAGCGTTAAGCTGTCGCTTGTGGCCATTACTCTAAAACTGAAACAGCCCAAAAAGTTCTCAGTGAAGCGATAGTACCCTCGTTTCCCATAGATCCAAATGCAGTGAGTTTGATGAAATAAAATAATTCCGAATTATCCTTCTATTATTATTTTCTTTGTTTCCTCAATATAATTTTGATTATGCATGAGTATAATTTTTGAAGTGGCAGGAGATAACCAATGTAAATTATGCAATTTAGTGAGTAGGTAGATTTTTGTTATTGCAATAATATTAATTGTTCTTGACATGAACAATGTTATTGAGACAGAGGAAATTTATTATTAGGAAATAGAACTCACCGATTCATTTGATACCATTTAGCCGGATTTGGAAATGGAGAAGGGAAAAGATAGGCTGGAATCATGTGTGCTGCGCAGAGAGGGAGCCAGTACTGCGCCCATTAAATTTCGCAGAAGAGACAGAGAGATTGCAACTAAGGAAGAGAATATGACGTCTTCCTCAATCAAAAATTAAAAAATACATGTTGACTTTTATAGAAGAAAAACTCAACAATCACGCTCACCCTCGCCTTCCAAGAGTCCCATTCCTTTCAAAGGCATCAGCAAATACCCATAAGTTGGCAGTTTCAGGAGTATCATCCCAAGAAAAAAACAGTCTCCTGTGAAAAATACTAAAGATAGCAGCATTTATAAGATTCAGCGAACGAGCGAAAGCCCAAATCGTCGAAATCTCTACTGGCAGAGCTGGCTGCTCGAGGAAAAAGATAAATTTACTTCCAATGCCAGTTTGATTTCTCGGACCCTGAAATTTGAGTTGGAACCTTTACCAACTTTAACAGCAGCTGCACATATTGCTATGATTTCGAATACTCATGAAGTCTTAGTGCAGCAAAATTAGTGTGATCAGCGTGAAATTGCCAGCCTAACAAAGATCATGACTGCATACACTGTTGTTTGCATCTGTAATACATATGGTATCAAAATACGCGAAGAAAAGGTAATGATTCACCAGCAGGCCTCTTTTATGGAAGGAACTTCCGCCAATCTGAGAGTAGGGGAATAGTTGCTCATTATTGATCTTCTGTATGGACTACTACTACCCTCAGGAAATGATGCTGGGGTGGCTCTAGCTCAATTTTTCGGTAAATTTTTATCCTTCAAGTTCGCAAAGGATAACTAAACCAATGATGAAAGCCTGAGCTCTATGCAAAAATTTCTTTAATACAAAGATTTCTATGATAAGTAGTATCAAAAGGAGTCAATTAAGTTGTTCGTGTTCTAAATGAACAAGAATAGCCATAAGATAGGCTTGAAAAACACTTGTTTCGCCAATCCAACAGGTTTGGCCAACTCTAAAAATCTGTCAACTGCTCAGGATGTGGCTTTGCTCACAGCTCACTGCATGAATAATCATCTATTGAGATAAATATTCAAGAAAAAAATATACTCATGTGTGGTAGTGAATGAAAAGCTGGCATACTCCAGATAAATACAATGGAGAAACACAAATAAACATCTATACCAATTCAAGGAGTGCATAGGTGCCAAGACTGGCATAACTCCCACAGCAGGTCCATGCCTGAGTTCAGTCTATCGTATCATGCATCGGTAGATAATAATTATAGTTCTAGGTTGCACATCTATTGATGATAGATACTAAGACGCAAAGAAACTATATACTTGGTGCCGTAGAAATATACGGCTGCACTGAAGAGTGATGATGATTATTTTAATTTAGAATAATAAATTTATATAATTTCAGTCATGAGTCTGAGCATTAGCAAACGACTGGATAAAGACAGCACTCCTTTCTAGTGCAATGGCGCCAATAATTACTATTGGCTCAGGCAGGGCAAAAAACATTATTGGGGAATCAAAGGCAAGGATTATGGATTTATTGATTCCACTAGACCCATTCTCAAATCGGTTAAAATAGATGAACTAAAAAGTCAACATTTAAAATATTAGTTGTAGCATGACTATCGATCCATTAATCATAGTAATCGTTTCGACACCAATCCCATCTATAAAAATGACTCATCTCAACCTTATTCCTACAAATAAAAGGAACCCAGATACTCCAGCGTCAATGCTGATCATCATTATCGTTACAAGACTGAACCAATGACCATGTAAAATCAATAAGCATCAATTGCTAATCAAATAGAAAAAAAGAAAAAAAGGTTATCTATATTATCACAAAATGTACAGTTCGAGAGATTTCCAAAAATGTAGTATAAGCCCTCAGACAAATCAGAAAATAAGAGAGTGCTACCTGATAGAAACTATCACATCAGAACGCAATCATAGTCAAACAACTATGATGAGCTTGATCAATATCGCGAACGCATCGTAAAAGTCGTGCATAAAGACCGTAGAAATAGTCCCACCTATTGCAACTCATTGGCTTATCCTCTACCCTGCTATCGTTATGTATAGTGATAGTCTATTTATACTCATTGATCACTGTTTACTTCGCATAAAATGCTCTTCTTGCCCATTCTTGGTTTAATCAACAGTTTTGACAAAGGCCACCTGAGCATCCACTAGTTTATTATCGATTTGACTCATGCACTCGCGTGTGGTTACCATCATTTTCATTATAAGAAAAGGGTCATTTTAGCTTTTACTTAAGTCAAACTCTTTGCGAGCGCTGCGGCGGAGGATGTCCTGCCAAAATTAGCCTTTATCGTTGTACCACTGAAATTTGCTGGCGAATTTATAAACTTCTCGATAGAGGCGAATCACCTCGATATTAGGTAGTCTATTTCGTTTCATCACGAGATGCTAGATGGGACGACTCAGCATTAACTAAATGATTGATCCAGGGGTGGCCATCAATTCTGAATAATAATTATAATGATTCAAGTATTAGCATGGCAGTATTGACAGAAGTGACAATAAATATCTATAAACTATAAGCCCGAAACAATTTGATAATTTATCAAAATAATGAGAGTGCAATTTTATAATAGTTCAATTCATATGAGTACAGTCAAGATTTTGCCTCTTTCTTTGCTGGATAAGTGCATTGGCCATAATATTTGGGTCGTCATGAAAGGCAAACGTTAGTTTGCTGGCACTCTCAGAGGATTTGATGATTTCTTCAATATGGTGCTGTAAAATGTGACTGAGATCTGGTTTGAAGGGGAAGAGCGAGTGAGCAGGCAGGCTGAATCTCTCCTTCTCAATGGACATGACATTGCATTTGTACCTATAAGCTTAGTAGATGGTGCCCGGAGAAAATCCTATCCAAAAAGTGGAGTAGAAAAAACTGGCAATGAAAAAGAAGGAGGTCGCTCAAGAATAATAATAGTGATATAAATAGCATTAATCAAAATCATCAGGTTTGGTGTTTTAGTCCGACGTAAACAATTTGACAAGTAGTTATTAATTAATTTCTTTGCAGTCACTTCATCAAAAATGAGTATCTAATAGATTATTCAAAACATATCATTTCTCAATGAATTGGTTCTTACTTTATATAGTTTATTAACGCTTGCGTGATGCATTTCTTTAGAAAGTGTTGCTTGAAAACATCAATTAGCAAAACAACATTTATTAACCATCCGATTATATGACTCTTTAATAATGGCTGGAATTTTTCCTCTATATTTTATCTTTTCAGAGAAAAGAATTGATGTTGCCTTTCTATCACAGCATTTATGGAAGCTAAGGCCTAGAAATTAGTATAGGAAGCGTAACTTTGATGCAAGGCGAGCAATGAATAAATCCATAAATTAAAGTAGTCTTCTTTTAATTCTGGTGAATTATTGTCCAAATTTTATATCCTTGAGTAGTGTATGTTGCAGAATTAAATCAAAATATGCTATATTTGACTGAGAGTTAGCCATTTGTTCAAGCAAAGATTATGAACTAACGGCAATTGCAAAATAGATTAATAGTTTAGTTTTTGCCTGAAAAATGATGAAGGAAGCGAGTTATTGCTCAAATATTTGATATTTTGTACAACACATTTCCAATGCGTGACAGTTTCATTTCTCCATGGTTGGATTTGGTCAATATTAGTTTATTCAAGTTAATTTATCCTTTATTGCTACGCTTAAACAATCGAGATGATATTTTCAGTGTGCCGTAATTCAAAATTAAGTTTCTTGTTTTTGAGTAAGGTCTGTTTTTCATTCCGAACTGACAGTATATAGGTAAAGGCTTCTTTTTACTCTATGGTGAGATTTTAGTTATCATCCTCTATCTGAAAAGCCGGCTTTGGAAGCAACTCATCAGAATATTATTAATTTTCTTAGACAATACTTTCATTGAATGGCTCTGAACATACTGACACCTTCTCCTCTAATATCTCTTCCTCAATTTGAAAGAATTACTATTTATCCATTATATAAGAGTTTATCAATTATAAAAGGTAAAGTTCAAGTCAAATACTATCAAAAGGGATTGTCTTCCTATGTGTCTTCTTTTGAACTGTCTTAATAATTTATTCCTTTCTCTTTTCGGCATTTTACAGTTCCATCTAGAGTTTAATCAAGAGACTGAGAAGGTTGTCCCTCCCCAACATCTTACTGATTTCCATATCAATGTTGCTCATTTTAAAATTAAGCATCCGAAGTTATACTTAGTTTTTATCCTTCTCCAAATATTGTATGATGTCCCTCTGTTTGCGTTCGAACTGTTGAAGTACTTACATTTTCTAATCAATAGCGTTGTTAATAATTTTTTGATGCTTGTCCTCCATCATTATTTTATAAGCAATGCAAATGTTACGTAGTTGTATCTTGGTCTTCTCCATCTCCATCAAAAGTTTCTTGGAATGGCCCACCATTTCATTTTTGAGTCTGTTTACATCGGATAGATCGATAGATGGTTCGGAAGTGAGAGTACCACCAGAGACTTGCATCTTAGTCAAATTAATCTAAATTAATAGTTGGCAATCATAATATCCAACTCCCAAAGAGCAAAATTATAAGATGATACCTAATTGTAAAAAAGATGATGAATGATCTCCTGAATGGCTGTGCTGATAATTTTGGCTAAGAATATTGATATATTAAAGACAATGGATCTTCCAAGAATAAATACTGAAAAATACGATCTTATGCTATTTTAATTTCCGTTTGGTTTTTATTCAATGACTCATCCTGTGAATACAATCAATTAGAAGTTATTACCATGAAATACTGATAAGTTTAGCAATTTGTTTTTGATTTATCCTTCATGCTGGATTCGATCTATAATCTTTAAATGAGATAATTATTGTACTCTAGAAGGGAAGGATAGAGTAAAAAACAGTTATACCGCAGAATGGCTCTTCTCAGAAAGGCTTAATGGGCAACAACTCATAAATTGCAAAGTTAAAGCCAATTTAAATCCCATTTTATTACAGAAGAGGATGATACCCTTTCAGATGACTCAAAAACCAAGAAGATTTAAAAGGAAGCTAAGTCATAACAGCGCTTGCGCAATCGAATGGCAGCTCAGTAGTCAAGGGAAAGACATCGCTGCTATGTGGAAGAATTGTAACGGAAAGCGGGACTCTACGATTAACTTATGTCTAAGAAATAACATCTTTTATGCAAAAAATGTCAATATCCAATTTAGGTTTAGGCTGAAGACAGTTAGGCTCTAATATCCTCTGACTATCCAAGATCTATGAGTCCCAATAAGCCAAAGTAATAAATCATATTACATGAATACATGGATGAGCAAATGATCAGAATTGACAATGAAGGAGCAACATCACCTTATGGGATATTTTTTATTATATGCATGGTGGCAGTGATCGCAGTATTTTCTTTTAGGGGAGATACTGGAGATATTTCACCTAGATTATTGGCCAATTATCGCTCCACTGTTAGCGAACTTATTGATATGGAGACCAAGAACAGCATTCAAAAGCCAAGAGGTGGAAGTTTGCCGGCTTTTTTGTAAATGGTGACAGCCAAGAATAAATAAGGATCGACAAGTTGTCCTCATGAAGAAGTAGATACGAATTCTTTTAAGTCATCTCATAACTTACGGAGATTAGCTGCTCCTTTACATGAAAATAAATGGTAAAAGTTTGGAGATTATGTCTGTTCCGAACCCGAAGAAGAATTTAAGCTAAGCGAAAACCAGTTCACATAAAATCCTGAATTTTTCTTAGTCAGAGCCAAGAAAAATAAAAAGAGTATTCTATAATTTCAATCTCCTTCTTCCCCCTCATTGGATGTATAACATTAGGATTAAAGATTATCAGCCAAGCAATGGTAGGAAATCTTAGTTTCCTCGTGCTTCCTAGAGTCTGCCTGATAAACTACCACATATTATATGATCCATATTTAACCATCTAACTATACTAATTGCAATAATAAAACATCACAAGTTTTCGATGAGATCGACTTATGAAATAAATTTGCGCAGGTTTTAGACTCCCTCGACTAAATCGGTATCGTATGTTTCGAAGTTGTCAACTAAATATCATGGATTTTACGCCAATAATGAAAGTCTATCCATTTTATAGCCGATTTTTACTTGCCTCGTACCAACACTATACTCGTTCCAAAGTATTTCCTCTTGACTTCTTTCAATTGATCTCCCATTTTTTTAAGAAAATCACAAAAGAAATCTCTATTGTCTGTCGTTATAACCTTTGCAAGGAGTTTCCTCACAACTGCCTCGTCAGTTATGAGTAGTCCACCTTCCTTATAGACAGGGGTGGTAAATCCTCCAATTCTAAAAGAATATTTATGAGAGGTGCTCATAACTTCTTTCTTCTTCTCCTTCTCAATTTTATCCTCCGAGTTGTTCGGATATTTTGACATCCGAGATAGCTTGATATCCATAACTACATGGTCCTTCTGCTGGTATAGTAAATTTTAGATCACTATATATTATCCAGCTCGGCCGAAGTATTTGGGTGTAAAGGAATGCTCGGGAAACTGCTTTTAGTAGAACTCTATTTCTTGAGGATAGGCCCACTTATGCACGCGCTCATTGTTGACGCTAAAGTTCTTGAAACGTTGAATATGCCCGCCTGCAAAATAAAATTGAGTAGTACTTTCCTATTCTCTACGCTTGATTTACTCATCTTCGCCGCTCACTACTACTTTCGATACTTTCTACTACTTTTTACCCTTATTTTTAGGCTTATCCTATTATTCCAACGATTATGAGGAGGAAGAGGAAGTTTCATGCGACCCTTAGATCACTCCGAACATCTTTTCTTTATTGGTTTTGATTCTTTCAGTGTATTTGACCTGTTCTTCAGATATTAAACACTTCCACCACTTTGAGTGATGATCGATAATTGAATCAAGTTGCTCGTGATATTCATTCTCTAAATGACAATAATCACCCAATTGTTAATAATTTAATAATTAAACTGTTTCTGGAAATTATTGCTCTCCGAGTAGCGCTTTGACAACTGCTAAAGAAGCCTAAGCAGTTGAATGATAATTATATCCTCCTTATAGCACAGATAAAGTCGGTTTTTCAAGTTACAGTATCTTTTTCATCATATAGAAGTAGCCATTGGGAGTAACAGTAAATCCTCCAAGGTAATCATACCTAGCTGCATCGAATCCACTGGAGACGAGAATAAACTCTGGGTTAAACTCTCGAAGAATGGGTTATATGATACGATTGTAGATATAGATGTACTAGTTGTCCCCTGGAGCCTGAAAAGGATACTCTTTTCGCTTTTTATTTAAAAAATTTAAAGGAATGTTTATCTTAGTGCCCTCAGCTCCTCCCTTTCCGCAGTTGACATAATTTCCAGCTTCTCCAGAAGGGTAGTACGACCCGTAATCGTAGCGATGAATAGAAAAAAAGAGGACATCTTCATCATCTTTAAAGATTTGATGAGTACCATCTCCGAAGTGGATATCCCAATCTATTATGGCAATTCTCTTTGTTTTATACTTTGATTGCAGATATCTGGCTCCAATAGCGACATTGTTAAAAATGCAAAACCCATTAATAGTATTCCGAGAGCCGGAGTGATGCCCTGGTGGGCGAATAATGGAAAATCCATTTTTCCAGCGACCACTCATAATATGATCTATTCCATCAAGTACTCCTCCAGTCGAAAGTCTAGCAATTTTTTATGATTGTTCGTTGAAATATGTATCGAGAACAGTGAGGTCAATGCGATGTGATGCTTTCGGCCATAAATCTTACACATACTTAATATACTTTTCTGGGTAGGCCAATCGTATTTCTTAATTGGTAGCAAATCTATCATAGCTATCGATGTAATCAACGCGAGGATGTTACAGGTAATGCTGATCCTAAAGCATCTTCATAATTGCCTTAACCCTGGCTGGGCACTCAGGGTGTTTCTTCTTTGACTTGTGATTCAGCATGCGCAAATCGTTTATTATTCCTGTTTTTGTTGCCATATGAGAGTTTGATTGTCGATCAGACAAATTTTATGATTATTTATTAATTCAACATGAAATTCATTTGCCAAATCATTTGACTTGTTTCGACAAGTCCAACACTACTATAGTAATGTCGTCATGAATATTGCGCTTCTTCCCTTCTCTTATCTTCTTGATCTCCTCTACTGTAATCTTTGACTCTTCTGCTGCTTTTTATAAACTTTTTTGAATAAGAATAGAAGGGACAGTAGAAATTGGATTGCTTTTAAAGACCTCCGCCACTTCCTGTTTTCCTAACATGTCCCACAGTCCATCCGAAGCCAATATTATAGATTTATGTGATTTATTGAGTTAAAACACTTGAATTTAAGGAATTGGGTTGATATAAGGCCCTGTGTATTTCTTTATGGGAGACTGATACTCAAACTAATTGCCATAATTTTTAGGGTTATTAAAATGTGGATATTTTAGCCTAAAATCTCCAAGAGACCGAGTAGGCTGTAATCTTCCCTTGACATAACAACTCGTATTATTAGGTTTTTTGCAAACGAAGATGTCTTCTTCTTCCGGAAAACTGGCTTTGAGTCGTTATTGCTATTCTGGATTGTCGGCATTCAAGAATCGGTTGATCTATTCGAAGCCCATCGGAGATTCAGAACGCACGAGCATACCGAGAGAATCTCCTGCGTTTCCACAATATACTTTGTTATTGTGCACTACGCAAATAAGAGCGCAAGAGCCAACTCGAGCAGCACGGCCAAAGCCTATAATAATTAAAAGGTTTACCATATTTATAGCTTGGAGTAGCTATGTCCAAGAATTATTTCTCAACGGCTAAAAAAGCTTATTCAATTGATTTTTTAATGAGCTCGTCAGTATCTTTGATTGTTTACTTATTTACTTTCAAAAATTAGTCCAGCTTTTTCAGCAAGATTTAAGAGCAGAGTTGAGACTATATTAGGGAGGGATTACTAATTGCCATCCACCATGGCCATCATATACAGCCGCCGCATAACCTTCAATACTGCTTAGTTGGATAACATCATTTCTATCTTAGCAAGGCGAATTTGAAACCAAGACTTGTACATGAACACGATTCTATAAGTTGTTGCGAAGAAGTTTTGGTTCTGATTTGCTCCAAAAATAGCAGTTCATTTGATTGGTTGCCCAAGGAAGCAATGCAATGGGCGCCAATCTAACTCCTACTCTTAACAAATTTGTAAACATTTTATATATCTTAATAAATCAAATTGTTATAAGGAGTGGCAAATCAAAAGCATTTAAATCCATGGATGGAACATATAAATTTCTCTCTAAGAATTATGATCATTATGATCTGATAATAAATGATTCTTGCATAACTCAATTTGCAATTCCTTAATCATGCTAATTATGCATTATCTTTCTTGCTGGAGAGTTAAAATTGAATTTATATCATGGCTAACGAGAAGGAAAGCGTTGTTAATTTTCTTACTCCCACCAAGTTGATCACGGGATCGCTGAGACAGGGCAAACCCAAATTGAATGCTAATTAATCTCAGTATACTCACTTTCCCATCCAGCAAAAAGTGGGACTGAATGATAGTCAATCAAGAAACTACAACTCTCAATTCTAAAAAATTAACTATAGGGGTGAGAGTAGTCTAGAGGACATTCAAAACTCTGGCATAGACACACTATTAGCAAAAGAAAAGAATCCACCAATGGGTAAAAATTATGTACTCTAAAATACCAGCAAAACTGTTTTAAAAAGCGAAAATAATTTCAGAACAGCTCAGGAAAAGATAGAAACTCGGTCAATGGAAATGCCTGCCAAGCCAGCTTTTCAGATTTACAAAGTCTAACAAACTAAAGACTATAAAGATGAGTATATTAAGGAAAAAATAAGCTCTGGCAGCAACAGTCGAGTTAAATCTCCTTATGGCAGAGATTAATATGCTACCGAAGGCAAATAATCAAGGGGTTGGTAGAAGCAGACTGGGGGATTGGTAAATATTATTCAACAATTGAAAGGAGTAAAGTAAGTAATTGATGTTTCGCTCGTTGAATTGCAAAACTTCCTTGACAACACGTCTAAATTCTTAAATGATATTGATGTGGAGTACATGCACATTAAACAGCGAATGCTCGACTATACCGCTCAAGTCCTAGATGCAGGGTTCACCAGATATAAATAAAACATGGTGAGCTGGGCCAAATATGAGGACGTGGAGAAGAGAGCCATACTGGTCAGCCAATAACTTTAGAAAACGATTCAATAAGAATAATTATCTATTTAGGCCAGTAGAGTAAGTCAGGGCTCAAGAGTAGCTATGGATAAGCAGTAATAATTATTATAAAGGCTATAAAAATTCTAGCAATTCTCGACCTAAATTCAGACAGCGAAGGTGGAATGTGTTAGTATGCGTCCACAGCTGAAAAAAGCTAAAATAATCAATTTTTAGCAGGCGCTGGTCACAATGGCTGATTTTTGAAATTATCTTTATATTCAATAATAACCGACCAATTGATCGTAATGGGAAACCAAACTGATGTAAGCAGATTTTGCTGTTAGTATAAATAACCCACTTCTGAGCATTTGGGAGATGATATCCTGCACAATGAATACATTATTCCCTGCTAGATCTGCGGCCAGAACATCAAGCATTCTCGTAAATCATGCGTAAATTAGAATTCAAAGTGCATTTGGACCAGTATCACTACGCTGAGATTGAGGAAGTCAATAATAGCATTCAAGTCAAATGTTTGCTGTGTGATGAGCAGTGCGATTCCTTAGATAAACATGGAAAACATATAAATAAAAAGCATTCATACGCCGCCTCTTTGAAGTCAATAAAAGCAGTTCCTTTATTAGTTGTCGAAGGAGTTGGTGCCCACCAGCGATTGGCAGACCAACAATGGAATAAACGCAAAAAATAAAGCATTTCCAGATTGAAAGGTGAAAACGATTATTAAATAATTAAAAAAAACGAAGATAGCGGGTTTACTGCATAGCTCAACTCCGAAATCTATTCGGTGGATACCATAACTAAGGAGTACCGTGGATCAGATTATGAGCCGAATCAAGTGCTAGCTGAGCTCATTTGGTTCAACATATTCAAATCAAGTAAGGACTATATTTTTTATTGGCTAGACGAATAACCTAAGCAGAAGAGCATACTGTGCAAGGCGTATTTTTTTTACGCCAATACAAAATGATAGGATATGCATTACTATTTTTTTCAAAATGGAAATGAAAGTTGAATGATAATTATGAATTCTGCTGAAGAGTTTGGTAATAGCTTTGCAATCCAAAAGTATAAATGAGCATTCGCATATAACTATTGCTCAATCAATTTAAT
>Ga0302186_10002428_pt1 | contig 14328 bp, 16 predicted proteins | sample II_Bog_E1_2_FD_198782 | JGI IMG/M metagenome (GOLD analysis project Ga0302186, IMG submission 198782) | Peat permafrost microbial communities from Stordalen Mire near Abisko, Sweden - II_Bog_E1_1 | ecosystem: Environmental > Terrestrial > Soil > Wetlands > Peat | place: Sweden: Abisko... | reverse complement strand
TTCTTCCCTCCTCAAAAATACACATTTTCAAAAAAAATATATTATCCTAAAAAAACTTACTTGGTTGAGACTGCTGCTGTTGTTGATGACCACCCTCAGTAGGTCTATCTTTCCAACTCATATTTTTTATTTTTTCCAAGAGCATTCTTCTTTCTTCATTGGACATAGCAGACATTTGTTGTGATGGCACATTCATACCTTTGTTGTTTGCCCCTGTTTGACCAGCAACACCACCACTGCCACCATACCCGCTGGCCATTTGATATCCACCAGCATTCATTTGGTTATATGTATTAGGATTAACTTGACCAGGGTAAAAATTTGGGTTTTGATTTTGCATTGGAGGAAAGTTTTGAGGGTTTTGAATTGGAGGTTGTTGTTGTTGCCTCATATACATGTTTGGGTTGCTCATGTAATTACCCATATTCTGTCCAATATAATTTGGATTCATGTCTTCAGGGTACATCGAGGGGTTAACGAAATTTTGGGGGTTTGGTCGATCATAATAATTTGGGTTATTATGCATAAAACCAGGAATTTTTTGGTTTGGCATCATACCTTGGTTTGTTTGGTTTTGAGGTGGGATAGATTGGGAAGGAATTTGATAGCCAGTTTGCATCGTGGGAGGCCCATTATTCATTGGAGGACCAATAGGTTTGTTTTGCATGATTTGAATAGTGTTTGATGGTGGCATATTTTTCTGAACAGGTGTAAGATTTTCAGCCACATTAGCAGCCATTTGCATATCTCTGGATTTGTTATAATCAACAGGTGTTTGAAGAGGTGGTTGATTGTATTGATTGGTTGGTGGAATTCTTTGTGGCATTGGTTGCATTTGATTTTGGATTGGAGTTGTGGGCTGGGATTTCTGTTCATTCACTACATTTGATTGTGTCACCCCTTTGTTATTGTCCATTCGTCCTCTCTGAAATTGGGGATTAGGGTTCATTTGGAAATTTCCGCCTTGCCCTTTGGATTGACTAGAATTATTAGGGTCTTGGTTGAATTGTGAAATGGGGTATCTATTTTGACCTTGCTGATTTTGGGAATACTGTGAATATACCAAATCATCTTGTCCCGACTAAATAAAAGTTAAATTCTTTAAAATTTTAATTTCAAAAATAACCATGTGATGCTCCTTTAATTTGGTGGGACTCGGTGTTCTGACTAAAACTTCACTTTGTGGTTGATTCATGGAAATGTCTTTTTCTTTTGTTTCTGAGGCTTCCATTTGTGGAGGTTTTATTGAAATCTTGGTTTTTTCAAAGTCATCAACATGTGTGGAGGGGGGTCTTCCTAATTGAGATTGTATATTACGAGCAGGAGGAGTAAAATTCGCTGAGCTCGGTAATGATTTTTTCGAAGGGTTCGAATTGACATTATATGCCTGCACAGGGGGGTTATTTTGTGGAACATAAGAAATGGGTTTAGTCAAAGGTGTTTCCGAAAATGGTGTTTCTGCTACTTTTTTTTCTAAAAAAAAAAAAAAAATTTTATAAAAAAAATATATAATTTTGTTTATTTACTTGTTGATAAGGAAATTGTGATATCCAAAGGTTTCGGAGAATAAGCAGAATATTGGGAAATGATGGCTTTTTGATAGGGGACAATTGTTGTGAAGAATTCAGATTGCGTGGAATAAATGGATTTGAGGAAATTTTGGATGAAATGGGATTTGGAATTCAATTTGATACAAATAAAGGGTGAAATTGAGTTTTCCTCCTTTTTTTCATGGAGGATGTTTTTGGCAGTGATATTGTCAAGATTTAAGTATTTCAGGTTCATCTCGGACATAAAAGGACAAGAAAAGGATGAAACATGAGGTAAATTCAAGGAAATGTTCATGATATTCAAAATCCCAAGGCGCGACTCCTTCCAAAAGTCTTTTTTTTCTTCATAAATAAGCTCATAAATTGACTTTTCGATTTTTTTCTGGATAGTTTTTATTATTTTATCAGTGTAATTAACGGTTCCTGCGGTTTCTATTTGTTGGATTGAGGATTTGGAGGTTTTGAGATGTTTTTTTTCCATCATGAATTTATTGAGATCCTCGAATTTCGTCATTAGATCTCTTGGATTTGGCAATTCGAGGTTTTTATCAATATCCTTCTTATATTCATTATTACTTAAGAAACCTAACAAAATGTTCAATTCCAATGAAGCAACATGAAGTTTTTTCACGATTTTCTTACAAAAGATAAAGTTGTTTTCATCTTTGTTGTAGAGGTTTCTGGAGAGGAAATCAGTGAAATGTTTGAATTTTCTATCAATAAGACTGTTCAAAACGGTGAAATAGTCCATCAAAGAAGCTGTTGATGCGTTTTTTATGTTAAAATTCAAGAGAACTCCAGATAATGCCTTCAATAAATTCTGATGATTTTCATAGTTCTTGTTTTTGTCCAAGACAAAGACTTTCAAAGCATTTTTACGTTTCTCAGAGTTATAAAAACTCATTCCGGTAGAAGCGCTTGGATTTGGATTCAAGGTTAAATGGATAAGAGCAAAAAGCATATTCTCCAAGATTTTATAAACTTGGTAATGTATTTTGTTGATCTTGGTAAATTCATAATTTTCTTGGCTTAAAATCTTCATAATTGACAAGAAGACCTCTCCCAAATTGATCAAAGGGCTTGGCTTGATTGGTATGATTCTGAGATAATCTGTATAAAGAAGAACATTTTGTCCAATGACATTTTTGGCCATCTTTGCTATGATCTTCAAACTGAGATTAATGGATTTGCAAATAGCGAGGATATTTTCATCAGAATAATTGAAATTTGGATCAACCATGGCTTCGGAATCCTTTCTAGGATAATCTTTTTTATAAGATTCTGAATTGGAACTTGCTTTGCGACTCATTTTTGAAGGTGTTGGGATTTTCTCTTGTTCAGGGAAGAATTTCCGAAGGAAAAGGTTTGGGAAATCCAAAAAACTGCTCAAAAACTTGCAAATGTCTTGATGTTTGGATACACTTGGAATGTCTTCGACCAAATAATAATTTTCTTTAAATGTTTCCACTAATTAAAACACCAATTTTTTAAAATATAAACAAAAAAAATAAAGTTACTTAATCCATTGATTGAATAATCAAAATCACAAATGATTTCCAAAAATGACAAGATGTCATTTCGTAATTGGAAAAGCTCCGAAAGAGAAGAAATGTTGGAACTGGTGATTGTGATCAGATTTATTTCATCCTCCGAGACTTGTAAGATAGGCAGGAGGATTTTCAAGAAATCTTTCAAAATCACAGTGCTCATGAAACAATGTGATAAGAGGCATTTTTTCATGAAAAAGAGAATTTTGCCTATTTCCTTGAACAAGACATCTTTATCCGAATTAAGCTTCGATTTTTTCTGCATCTAAAAAATTTTAAATAAAAGATAAATTTAAATGAAAATATAAAAAGGTTACGGTCATCAAATTTTCCTCTTGCATATCTCCTTTAATTTCATCATAAATTATTTTTAGGTTTTTTTCGAACACATTATATACTCCAACCACCAAATCATAATCTTGAAGGCTAATTACCGCTTCACAAAAATGCAAAGTGCCCAACATCATATATTTGGAGTCCCAAAAGAAGTTCCTCGACATTATGACATCTATGATTTTTTCTTTCGGCGTTAAGGTCCCACCTAGCTTCTCCCTTTTTGCTAATTCGTCTTTCGAATTTAATGGTCTTAAAATCTTCGCCAATGAATCTTTACATGATTTTTCACTAAAAGAACCAAACTTAATCAAACTAGCTAATAAGTAAAGTGCTGCTGGTCTTTTATACAGCTCACCAAAAGATTTTTCATATAGGAAATGAATCAAAAATTCTTGGGAATTGGGAAACTCTAACCAAATACTCAAACAATCAAGAATTAACTCATGTAATTTGATGAGATTTTCTTTGTCAAGTGATGTAGAGCTAACATTCAAATTTGTGAAATCACTATCCATGGATGTGAAGACAAAGATTGCTGAATATAATTCAAAGTAGACAGTCAAAAGTTCAGCATTGTTATATTCTTTATGATCTTCGGAGCTGCTTCTGAACTGAACTCTCAAATTTAGCAGGCTCACACAGTGTATTATAGTTTCTATGTAGGAGTCAATGAGTTTATTGGGGTTGATTATTTGATTGATTAGAAGTTGGAATTCTTTTTTCTAAATAATTATTTTATTAAAGTATATCTTTCTTTTTGAAAAAAGTTACTTCAGAGGTTATGGCAGATAATATGCCGGTGATTTTTTGCAAGAATACAATGAGGACCGATACGAAATCGTTTTCGTATAAAATCAAAAAAATATTCTTGTTATAGGTAACCTTTTTTTAATTATGTAATTATTTCAGAATTGTTTTTTTTTATTACTAGGATGTTAAAAAGCTTCAACGATGAATGGAAATATATCAAGCTGGAGTCAGTTGTTTGAAGATCCCCGAAGAAAAGCACATCTTCTTTCAAAGTGACCAACGATGACTTTTGAACTTTGTTTTTGGCTTGTTGTTCGGTTTGTTTTTTCTTTCCAACAACTAGAAAAAATGACAGAGATGGTAATGAAAAAACAAAATTGTAAATAAAATCAAAGAAAAAACAATTCAAAATAAAAATTACAATCTAATTTGGGTGTCGTGTATTTCAATCTATGTGTGAAATCTTTGATTAATTTGAGTAAACCTTCTCTTTCAAAAACTCCAATTGGATCCAAATAGTTTTTTAAAAGATTTATTGGCTATTTCAAAAGAAATAATATTTTTAACATAATATTTTTTCGCATAATTACATTATTTTCCTGTTCTTCATCGTCCAAATTTTTTTTCTCGTTGCTTTGTTCCTCTTTTTCTTTATCCATCTTATTTGTTTTAACTCTGAAAGATTTAAGTTTTTCCAAAATTTCCAATATTTTTTTGGCATTTGGAATGAAAATTCTTCCATCATCCTCAATTGCCACTAAAAATTTATTTATATACTGAAGAAAAACATAATTTCTTTACTTTTGTAAAGAATTTCGCAAATGAGGTTTATTTCAATTTCTTTAATCAAAAACTCCTCAAAATTTTTCACCGAAGCGACAAAAATTAGAATATTGAAAAGATAATCATTGGAGAAAATTTTCCGACAAGCGAAATTAGACAATTTGTTTTTACCACAAATATTCGCCAGATCGCTCAAAAGAATGACCATGTTTTCATCAATGCTATTTGCTAGAATTTTAACACAAATGGTGTCCATTAGATTTATTATGGAAATTGAATATTTCAAAATAAAGGCAAGTTGTCTAGCAAATATTCCAATTTTTATTTCCTGATAGTTTTCATCCTTCGTTTGAAGACCATCATTCATTTCTGAGATGATGATCGAGTCACTATCGAGAGCCCATTGTTCAAAGCAACAATTCAAATTATTTTCGTCAAATATTGATTTCACATCAATTTTCTCTGTATTAGCTTCATATTTCTTTAAGCCGGTTTGGAAAAGTTGCATTATTTGAAACAGCAACTTTAAGAAGCTATGATTTTGAATAAAACAGAAAATGCCTCCCTTTGAACATAAGAGATGTGCTAAAATTTGATAGATCTGTTTGAAAAGTTTGAAAAAAATGGGACTTTGCCTGATATATTCGTTAGACTATAAATTTTTTTTTATTTTTTATTGAAATTAATTTTATTTTTACCAAAAGGATCAAAAATGATGGAAGCATATTCATTTTGATTAGGAATTGGCACATTCCATTATTTACTAAGTGTGTGTCATGAATCAAAATAAAAATCAGGTTTGAGTATTGTGTTATATCATTGATATAATTTTTGAAAGCATTTTTCATCACACAATTGTGGAATTTCATCATTTTTGTAGCAATTCGGGCGTTGAATAATGTTTGGGTCTTCAAGGCAGGAAGAAAATTCTTCAAAAGATTCGAAATTATTTCCAAATTGTTGTTCAATTTGAACAATGTTTGGTTCTAAAAAAAATATTAAGAAGGAAACTAAAATTAAATAATGTTACAATTTCTGGTAGATTTGATTCACCATCATTTAATAAACTCATAGCTGATAAATCTTTCAAAACAGAAGTTTGAAGAATGTTTTCAATTTTCTCAAGATAAATATACAAAGAAACTTTATGCAAAATTTGTTTAGAAGCGTAATATATCTTCATATTTTGGCTTTTGTTGAATTGTCCGAAAATCATCTGATACCCTCTTTTTAACAAAATCATCTCATCGATTTTTTTTCTTTTGGATTTGGATTTGCTTTTTCTTTTTCTAAAATCATAAAAATCATTCATTTTTTTTTATAAAAATATATTACCTGCTTGATTCTGATGATTCAGATTCACTGTCTGAACTACTTTCATCCTTCTCCTTCTTTTTTTTATTTTTTTTGCTCTTTGTTTTATTTCTGCTTTTTTTGGATTTTTTATCCCTTCAAATAAAATTATTTTTTGTAAAAAATAATTTTTTTACTTTTTCGATTTGCGAGATCTTTTTTTGGATCTTGATCTTGATCTGGATTTAGACTTTTTTTCTTTTTTCTCAGAGGAAGAATGACCCCCTGGTTTCTCAACAGTGTTCCAAAAATATTCATATTGTGATGCCAAAATATCATTATCAATTTTGGTGATTTCAAATTCCAAAAATCTTTGACAAGCACAATCATAAGAAAGACTCATGTTGATGATTTCAAGTGCTAAAAGTTTCACATTGCTGAAAATGAAACTATTTTTTTCTTGTTTGAGATTTTGAAACACAGAGTAAATTCTTTCTAGACCATCACCTTCCTTTAAATTTATGGAAATTAATATAATTAAGCTAATTAAGCTTAGAAAATTACCACAAATGCCACTGCATGATCATATGAGTTCAAAAAAGATTTAGCCAGATGCAAAGCTTGAAAGACTTCTGATAAATAATCATATTTTTTCAATAAGGCCTCCAAACAAATGTTCACTGTGGAAAGTGGAATTTTTCTGTAAACTGATTGCAAATCCTCAAAATGTGCTAGTGAAAAGATTTCCCCATGGTTTCTGCGGAGTAGCTTGAAATATTATAGAATTAAAGAGAAAATAAAAAATTATTAGAATTATAAAAATAATTGGATGGTAAAAAAATATTCACTCATTAATTTCGTGATTACACTCAACCACACCACCGTTCACTTTCGCTTTACTTAAAAAAATATGAGCTGAATATAAAAAAATAGGTTTGAAAAAATTGCCATCCCTCATAAATTCAAAAAACGTTGTAAAAAATTATTTTTTGCAAATAGATGTACTTCATTTATAAATTTAGAAAGATTTTGTAATTTATTTAAATATTCAGAGGTATTGTGAATTTTAATTTCCCCAGCATTGATACTATTCAAATAACTTGTCAATTTTTCGATTCCTTTGATGTATTCATCTTGATTGAATTTTTCATTATCCTAGATTTGTTTATCGACTTAATTTAAAGGTAAAAAAATTACATTTTCATCTTCAAAAATCAAATTTGGTCTGATGTTGTCAATAAGTAGATGGAGGTTCTGTTTTTGAAAAATGTTTGAAATGATCGAATAGGAATTCGAAATGTTGATATGAGGCATTTCACAGATTATTTCATTTTTGAATTCAAATGCGTTTTTAGTCGCATTGTCAAATCTTTATAATTAAAAACATAAATAAAAAAAACAAAATATATTTTTTTAATACTCTAAAGCTTCTAAGGGAATATCTTTTTTAAACCAGAGGTATTTTTCATCATTTTCAGCTGTCCCCTAAAAAAAAATAATTTGAAGTTACATTTTTTCAAACCACTGACCTTTTCGCAGATTTCTCCATAAATACTCAGAGTGAATCTTGTATATTCGCCTCTCATTACCAATCGATCTGTGTAAATCTAGGAAATTTTAAAATAACCCAAAAGAAAAAAATTTAGAATGTACCCCATTTTCAATGGGAATGATTGTATCGACTGTTTGAGGCTTTTCATTGAGCATATTGGTCTTCACCAGTAAGGAAAACCTGGACTTAGGCTTCGACAAATCCTTATAGAAAATTTCAAAGGATTTTATAGAATCGAGTTGGGTGGAGTTTTTGACAAATTTTAAGTTGTGATGTGCTGGAAACCCTGACCGGATGAATCTGATTTGGTAAATTTTGACAGGTTTCTCAAAAAGGATCTCATCAATGTTTCTTCTGCTGGTCTCTTTATGCACTATGTTGTCGAAAAACAACAAGGAAACTAAAATGAAAAAGTTTAATGATTGTTTGGAAAGGATGGAAAAGAAAAGGAAATAAAAAAAAAGATGGTTACTTGGCACGGAAGAAGAAGGATTTGAGTTTTGAGGGAATGAATCATAACTCATTTGATTTGATTTCTTTCGAATTTTATTTTTCTTTGGCTTTGGAATATTAATTATAAATATTTTTTTCAAAAAAAATCTAATATATATATAGTTTGATTTCTCTGTTTTTTCATAGGGGTTTATCTAATTATCTAATTATTTTTTTTATATTCCTTGTTTTTAAAAAAAGAAGAAAAAAACGCAAAAAATAAAAAAATATAAAAATTTAAATTTTCAGGAATTTTTGCAAGATATTTGAAATTTTTGAAAAACCAATTTATCATTTATAGATCAGGAAACAAATATCTATTGAGAGAAACAAAAATATTTTTAGTTTTTCTAAAATTTTTTAGATAAAAAATATGATTTTCCCTCCTAAATGTTTATAATGTGTATTAGAATGATTTTTTTCCATCTAGGCGTTTCATAAATTTGAAATTATTTTTTAAATGATGTTTTTTTCAGAATTCATTAAAATTAAACCAGGTTAGCCTCTCTAGGAAAGCTTACAAAAATTGACGATCTCTTCTAATGTGATCAAAATGCTTAAAAAATAAAAAATTTTTGTTAAATAGCTCAATTCTTTTATTTCCCAAAGATAATATTAGTTATTAATAACATATAAAATAATGTTTGTCTTTCATTTTCCATACAAACCAACCCTTTCTTGTTTTTCAGATATTTTTCATCAAAAAATAGAGATTATTAATAATTTTTTTTTTATTAAAGCTTAATTTATTAATGGGTAATCAACAGACTTTTTATTTTTGAAATAATATATGTCCCTCCAAAACGTTCATGTAAGAACAAATTTTGGAAAAGGAATTCAAATAAAAAGGAAGGCTGAAGCCTGAGCTAAATTTTAAAATTTATTTTAGTTTTAAAAGTTTCAAAATCATGATATGTTTAATTTTTAAAAAAATAGACCGAGATATTTAATATTGAATTTCCTTCTATATACTATTTTCGATTTCAAATTTTTTGCGGGGCATGCAATTAAGAAAAAGAGATAAAATTAAAAAAAATATAGATGTCGTTATAAACAAAGATAAAAATATTATATGGAATATTGATTTCTCAGAGGACACGGAAATATATGCAAAACCACCTGAAACTTTGTATGAATCATTAGAGTTTTATATTAACAAATATGAGGAAAATACGAAAAATAAAGTCTCGAGCTCAACAACAATTGAAGAAAAAAATGGAAAAAAAGAACTAACACGACTTGCAAAGAAGATTGTGAAAGTAAAAAAATTCAAATTAGGGGAAATTGCTCAAAAAGTAAAGATTTTTTCAAGATAATAATACATTTTTATAAATTATTTTCCGAGTTTTTTAAAAAAATTGAGCATGGCATTCTTATAATTTCATGATTTTAGGTGGAGGTCAGCAAAAACAACTTAAAGCTGTGGTTTAAGAACAAATTGAATGAAGAAACTGAGATTTTGAAGATTGACACTTGCATGAAAATTTGGGTTTTAATGGAAATGGTACTTCAAGAATATTTAATTTTTTTTTATCAAAATTATTATTAAAGCCAAACTTAAAATGCTATATCAATTGCTTTTTTATTTTAATTTACGGGTCCTTTTAATTTCTGGCCCTTTATTTTCGGAATCTTTTTAATTTCCGCCATTTTTTTCCGACTTTTTCATTTTTTTTTAAAAACCAAAATTTTTCAAATTTCTGAAATTTTTCAAAAATTTTTATAAGTCAAATATTTTTTTCATTTTCAATGGAAGCATTTTTTATAATTACTGGCATTACCAACTAATTTTTTATAAAGGCTTGGCTTTTTTAAAAAATTTCAAAAAAAAAAAATCCATGAAAAATAATTTTATTATAAATTTGTTTTAGAACACTTTGAACAAAAAAGAATTGTATGAGCTGACAGTGAAATACTTCAAAACAGAAGACTCAGATCAGACTCCCCCACCTCCTCCTGCATCTGACTCACAGGATGTCATTAAAAATCTTCTGACCACTTTTTTCCCAAAAAACAAGCAACTGAACAAAAAAGTGTTGGTTCAAAATTCAAGCAAAGTCAATGGAGTCTGGGTGATGAATAAGCCTCCAGGACAGGTAATTATCAAAGAAAAAGAAAATGAAAAAGGAGAAATGATTCCTCTTTCGATAAAAGTTGAGTTTGACGATTTTTCATTTGAGGAAACAATTCTATGGGATAGTTTGAAAAATGAAATGCAGGACATCTTGATATTTTCATTTTTATATCTTCAGGATCTTATGAAAGAAAAGGAAAAATATGATGTTGAGAAGAAAGACTTGGAAAGTAAATTAAAAATTATTTTAAAACATTTTTTTAAAGATTCATTAATAATAATAAAAAAGGTTTAGCTTTAAAATTAGCAAAAGAAATTTTGGTGCAAAAGGAAGAATATGAATCCCTAATGAAAAACAGTGAAATTTTGATGAACTTCCAAATGACAAGCACAAATTCCAATAATGAAAATGTCGTCCGAATTCATTTGAATATCAATCAAGATGAATTTCAATATTCTGACACTTTTGAATGGGGAATGAATAACATGGACAAGTAAGTTACAAAAAAAATGATTAAATAAATCTTTTAATAGCATTGAAACCTTCATTGAAAATTTGTGTTCTGATTTAAACTTTCCAGAAAAAATCAGCAAAGAATTATTGATTCAAATGAAACAACAAATTTTCCAAGCTCTTAAAATTAGATTGCAAAAAATAGTCAATACCTATCAAAACATCATGCCTTCAGAAAATTTGCAGGATATCAGTTTAGATGGTAGTGAAAAGCCGGAAGAAGAGAGTTTGTTGAAGAAAAGCTTAATAGAAAAAAAACGACTCAACTTAAGTAAATTTTATTTCTAAAAAAAGTTTAAAAAATATATCTACTTTGATACAAATAGGAAAATTCAGCAATGGTGTTTCCCCTGAAGATTTTAAAGATCTTAAACAAGAATTAGCCCATTCTCTCACAGAATCTTTGCCAATTATTCCTGAAAACTATGAACCACTTGAAGAGACCTACTATTTGCAAAAAAACGAACTGTATCAATTTCTTGAGAAGAACTTGAATTTCATTTCGATCGATAAAAAGAAGATCTTGGATACCCATTCTTCATTTTACAAAGGTTTCATGTCATTGATGCAACATTCCAGAAATCAAAGTCAAAGAGTTCCTTCCGAAAATCGAATCATGAATTATAAAACCTTTGATAAGCCATTGCCTGAAAAAGTTTCAATGATAAACGGAATTGCCAAGCCTAATTATTTTCCTCCTCCACCCCAGCCCAATCAAATGAACATTCCAAAACCAAATAATGAGATGAATGAAATGAATGTTGAAAAGAACCCTTCTCGAAATTTAAAAACTCCTCCATATAATAATTTTCTCAATATGCCTCCACCTGATTATTCAATGCAAAAATATCAGACCTATCCTTATAGAAAGGAAAATTCTTACACTCAAATCCAAAATTTCAATAAGCCAATCGCCACACCAAATTATCCTGGACAACAAATTATGACGAGATCAATTCAAGGCCAACCACAACAATACAATCATCAATTTCTTGCACTCCGAAACAATTACAATGTTTATCAAGATCCAAACATGCCTAATGTGAACGTTTATGGAAACCAAATGAAAATAACTCATAACTTAAACCCAAATCTCTATAATTTCCCAGCAGGTTATACTAAATATCCACAGAATCTTTACATTAACAACAACTCATCAATGAGGATGAATAATAATAATATTAATAATGGACAAAACGATCAAAACAGTTTTGCAGACGAAAATCTGGGAAAATATCATGAGGAACAGCCTACGTATAAAAACTTTAATTATTTAGGAGATCATATATCCAAAAAAATTAACACTTCATTTTACCCCAATAACAACAATGAACATCTTTATTACAAGAACTTGGAAATGACAAGAGAAAATAACGAATATATGAACGGATTCACTAATCCGGAAATAAATCGGCATTCATTCAATATGAATTCAGAGGAAAATCTTAACGATTTCCAAAATTTTGAAAAGAAGAAAAACGAAAATAAGATGGAGTTGGAAGAAAATTATCTGGTTGGAGACAATGATGAATTCAAAATAAAAAGGATAAACTCATTGTCAAAGTTTAATGGACAAAAACAAATTGATGATTTCCTTGCTATCAATCAAGAAAGCAAAGTCGAAGGAACACCACCTGAACTTGCCAATAACAGAATATTTTCTTAGTGAGAATAAATAAAATAGTTAAAAAATTTAAAATTTTTTTTAACAAATATGATTGCCAATTTTTTTTCTTTTGAAGTTAAAATTATTTAAATAGCAGATAAAATTGCACAACATCAATATTTTCCTTCAGGACTCCTTTTTGTTTAAAATTAAAAATAACATTAAATTTTCATTTTTTTCCCCATTTTTAATGAAAAAATTTAAAATGGGTTCATATAATTACTAAAAACAAATAATTCAAGAAAAGAATAAAGAAAACATTGGTTTTAAAAAAAGAAAAATCCATTATTCAAAAATATTAAATTATGATCTCCAAAATCTTTTTTTGACTTGTGGTTTCAAAAAACTCTGTGAATTTTTTTTGAAAATTATTGAAATTTTTGTAACACTCTTGTTTCAGCTCCATAATTTTATCATAAGTGATAGCTTTTCCATTTAATTTGTGAATTATCGACTCAGCTACAAACAAAGGATATTTTATTTTGTGAAATTCATTACTTGTCTTGATATTCAAAAGGAAGGTGATCGAATAATCTGATAAAGTTTCTTCATCATAAGTTGGATCGGTCATGATAAATCTAAATTAATTTTATAAGAAGGCGTCAAAATTTTATCCACTTTGAAAAGATCTGATTCCAAGTAAAAGGAAAAAAAAAGTTTTCCATCTTTAAGCCAAGTTTTTGTTTTTCTTCATAATTTAAAACCTAAAATTTTTTAAAAACCAAAAAATCTGTATATTTATTTTACATTTTCTTTTCCTTTTAACAAAGTTGGCAATTGTGCTATAAAAAAATCATTCCTAATATTTTTAAAAAAACATACCTGAATATAAAGCAAAAAATATGGCGAGATACAATCCAGATAGTAGATTTCCATTGTTTTTCAAAATTTTCGTTTTTATTTTTAAGAGCTTAATGAGATGGATTGTTTTATAAAAAAAAATAATGAGATATACCCATCTTTTTGTTTTCAACCCAGTGTTTAAAGTCGCCATATATTCCTTCAAAATTGGGCTAAGCTAATTATAGACACTATTTCAGAATTTATAAAAAAATTTTACACAAATAATCCTTCGAGATATTTTTCATAATAACTCTCTAATTTATTTCTCTCGGTTATATCCCCTTCCTCAATCTCATATTTTCCGATAGAAATTGAAAGATCTAATAATATGACAATCATTTTATAATAAAGAATGAAATACCAAAAAAATTATAATCTTCGTTTTTCGTATTTTTTTGTTGAGAAGTTGTTATTTTTTTGTCAATTAATTCACTTTGAAGAGTGGAAATAATATTAGTTTCTCCCAAAGTCAAAATGCTTGATCCATCAAAGGATGGAATGAAATCTATTTTAAAATAAGATTATTTTTAAATTAACTAAAAACCCATGATGATCTTTAACTTTCTTGATTCTGAAAATTTTCGACCATCAGGTCTTATTTCTCTGGAGAAAAAGCGGAGCAAATGTTCTTCCGGTAATAATTGCTTGAATACGTCTAATGCATTATGAAATTATCCTTTAATATTATTTTCTAATTTACCTTCATTCATTTTTTAAATAAAAATCTTTTTTGTTTTAATTATATTAAATTCATAGAGGCATCTATTTTTATTTCCAAAAAAAAAAAAGGGCATCTTTTCCAAAAAAAAAAGATCCAAAAAAATTCCAAAAAAAATGTTTTCAAAAAAGTTCCAAAAAAAATTTTGTTTTTTATTACTCTGCACTTGATCTTTATTATCAATATAAACAAAATAATATGGTAATAATT
>Ga0302186_10002425_pt1 | contig 14335 bp, 16 predicted proteins | sample II_Bog_E1_2_FD_198782 | JGI IMG/M metagenome (GOLD analysis project Ga0302186, IMG submission 198782) | Peat permafrost microbial communities from Stordalen Mire near Abisko, Sweden - II_Bog_E1_1 | ecosystem: Environmental > Terrestrial > Soil > Wetlands > Peat | place: Sweden: Abisko... | reverse complement strand
TTTAAATAGAGTCAATTGTAAAAAGGACAATTTTAAAATTTGCGTTTAAAATCTTTTCTAAAATAAAAAAACAACAAAGATGGGGGTCTTCTTTTATTACTCATAGCTTTTTTTTTTGCATTTTTTAGATTAATTTTCTAATTTTCTAAAATAATATTTTTAAATTTATTATTTCCATAACAATGGATTGTTCAAATGTGATAAACTATTTAGGTGCCTCTGTAAATTTTGGAAACACCAAACTTGATTCCTCTACCCAGGCTTTCTATTGGGCAGACGGCATTCGTGCAACCAACAAAATTATTTGCATAATTTGTTTGTTCATAGTTATGATCTATTGCGTTTTCTTTCGCTGCATCTTCAAAAAAAGGTTGCGAATCAGGTTGCAAGACCTGATGAAATCAACCATTTTTTCATTTTTTGATGATCTTCCAGAGGAAATCCAACGAAAGGCCAAAAAACAGAAAAATGAGTTGTTTCCAGAAAATGAGTCAAAACCTCCAGAAATTCAATGCGAACTTCAAAAAAACTCATTAAAATCCATCAAAACTTTGCGGGAAGTCTCTTCTTTTCCTTCATCTGACTATGACTCAAATGAACTGAAGAAAGAAGGGGATTTGTTAAAGAAACAAACCGAAGGTTATGATCTATCCAATGAATATAATGAAGTTTATATTTGTGATTTCAATGAATGTTGTTGCCTGTGTTGTAATCCCTCTTGGAAGTTTAACATTTATGAACGATGCTTTCATCCATGTTTTTCCTCATTTTATTTCTCGATCAGAAACACTTTACAAAATCACCTCAAGTTTTTTTGCTTCTATTTCCTAACTTTGGGCGCCTTTATTTACAATCCGTTGAGGGAAGTTTTCGCTTTGTTTTTTAATGAATGCGCAGTTCAAAAAATTAACCATTTCATCATAAGTTTTCTCAATGTGATTTTCTTTTTTGTGGATCTTTTCTGTGGATCTTTGAATATTATGCTGTATGTGTTCATCATGTCTTTTCTCAACACCAGAATGGAACTCATAAGAGTTTATTTTCTTGATAAAACCTATAGAGCAAATCTCATTTATTACAATTTGAAAAAAGGCTTGCTTTTTGGAGCCATTTTTTGTTGTTGGAAATTTGCTTTTAAGCTTTCTGGGTTCTTTCGTTACGCTTGTTATGATATGATGGAAGGTCCCTTTTCTATGGTATGGATGCTCTTTAAAAGTCTCTTTCTTATAACTTTTATTAAATTTGAAAATTGTATGACCAATGAGACCATACAACAAGATTGCAGGTTGTTAAGAGCTCATGCTCGATATTTTGTTATTCAAAACAATTTACTGAAGAAAATTCCAAAAGCTGATGAAATATATAGGCTCTTAAAAAAAGAGATTAAAAAAAATGATAAAGAAGAATTTTCAATAAATAACGAAGATTGTATGTTTAATTCGTTGAAAAAGAAGGATCTTTTGGACCTGATATATCTAGAGCAGAAACTTCAGAATAAATGCAAGAAAATTCTAAAGAGTCTCCACGAAGAACTCAAAATTATAGATTCGCAAAAATTCAAAAACATCCTCAGAAACAAAGGATATCTTCGATATATTCCAATGATTTTTACTTTGATGTTCACAATATTCAATTTACTCACAATTGTTGACGCGGTCGTTTTGATTATTAAATTCGATTCAGACCAAGAAATTTTTGCTGTCAGTTATGCAAAAATAGGATGTTCAATCTCCATTTTCATCGAATGTTCTGTTTTACCAATTTTAATGTTTTATTGCATTAGGAAATCAACAGTTCGAAAATCAAGATGAAATGTTTCCACACCGAAATTAACTAATTAAAATATATTTGAAGAAATACTTATGATTTTTAACTTTTTAATCAATCAATTCTATTATTTTTTTCTTATTTTTTAGGTAAATAATGCCAATTTTTCTTTATTTTTGTTAATTTTTTAATTAATTCCAATAAAACATAATAATTAACCGACTTCGCAAGCAAAAAAATAATCGTGCATAAAATTAATGAAAGCGTCTCTTCCGCAAAGAAACTTTCAATCAGATGTCATTCTAAAAAACAAAAAGAATCTCCTCTCTTTGGCAAATTCCTTAAAAAAACCTGCCTATGTCAAGAACTCTAAACAACAAGAAGACATATCAATAAAAAACATTGGAGTCTCACACTCAGAAGTAAAACCCCAAGCCCCTGAAATATTAATAAATTCAACTCCAGAAAAAATCGAAAAAGTAGAGCCTCAACTAACTTCAAATCTCGATGAAACTCAAGAAGTGAAGAAAGAGAAAAATGAGGATTCCGAAGAAAAAAATGAGAATTTGAGCAAAACTTCCAAAACTGGGAAACTCGAGCCAATTCTCAAACAAAAGGGTAAAAAACTTCGAGAAAACTCCAGAAATGCTTCAAGAAACGGTAAAAATGAAGTGGATGGTAATTCAAAGAAGGAAAATGAATTAGTTAAGAAAAAAAGCAATGAGATTGAGCAGAAAAATAATGAGATTTCTCCAGTGAGGTTCAATAACAATAACGACATCATAGATTTTAAGAAATTCGCCTCAAAATTCGAAGAATGCACTGGAGAGGTAGATGTTTCCAGAGTTGACCTCAAGGAGCGGATCAAAATGGTCACAAGCAAGACATTCCTAGTAAACATTAAAAACAAATTTGATTTAACATATTTCTTATAGAATATAAAAAATCTCATCAAACCCCAAGAAAACATCAGAGTAATTTGCATGGCCTTCATAGGGCTTTTCGGAGCGAATCTTATGGGATTCACTGAGGATTTTTATTCAAATAGAGAGGTCATTTCAGACATTTTTTTCATATATTTAATATGTTTTTTTAGATAAAAGAATGGGTAAATTTGCAAAGGTTTTTCGAAAATCCTGGCCAACTCTTAAACTTGATTGGGAAATTTGATGAGTTATTAGAACAGGGATTGATAAATGAGAAAGGGGTGAAATTTTCCATGGATATGCTTCTGGAATTTTCGAAGAATAACAACAGTGAAAACCATGAGTTCAACTTTGACATCATCAAGGTCTTGGCAGAATTTGTGAATTCAGCCTGCAAATACTTTCGCAATTTCAAAATCAATGAATTGAAAATCTCGCCTATTAAAACTATTGATGACACTGTAATTATACAAAACAAGCAAAATACATTTGGAATGGAAACCCCAGATGAAAAAAAGCCTCTTGAAAACGAACAAAAAAATGGCAAAATTGAACCAAAAAATGAAAAAATTGAACCAAAAAATGGAAAATTTGAACCAAAAAATGAAAAATTTGAACCAAAAAATGAAAGAAATTATGAAATTACAAAATCTGAGAAAGATTGTCGCAGTGTCAGCAACACCTCTCGAATAAAAAGAGAGAAAATGCTCGCGGATCGAAAAAAACAAATGGATAATTACATCACGAAGAAGAAAGGTCTTGCCAAGAAAAATAAATTGGAGCGTATCATGAATTTAAAGGTCAAAAAGCCATCTGTCACCTCAGTTCTGAAGGAATATTTGAATAAATCCAGCGATTTCCAAAATTCGTTTTCCTCCAAGAAAAGAAATGAACAATCTTTCACTGATGGAAGCCAGTCCTCTTTCCATGATGAAATCAGGAAGGCACAGAGAGAAATTAGGGAAATGGAGGCCACCAAGACCAAAATTATGTTAATTTACGAAAAACAAGTAAAAAATGAAAATTTTTAGAAGTTGTAAATATTGGATAAAATAGAAAAAAAGAGACGAAGAATTGGAAGAAAGCCAGAAACACAAAGATTTACAAATAAAAGAAAAGGATGATGAAATTAAGATGAAGGAATTTCTGAAGAAAAAGAAAAAAGAAGAAAAAGAAGAAATTAGCTCGTTTAGAAAGGAACTTTCCTTGGAGACCAGGAACCGGAAAAAAAATCTAGACGAAAACATTCGAAGCAAAGAACTTGAATCTTTAAACAAAGAAAAAGAAAGGGACTTCTCTGTGAAGAAGGAGGAAGAAAAAAATAGGAAAAACAAACAAAGGGAAGAATCATCGGAAAGGTTGAAAAATATCCAATTTATCAGGGAAAATAAGAAGAAGATGAGGGAAGAAGAATTGAAAAATCAGGTTATTTTATGATTTTTAACATTTTTTTATTTTTAAAATGTTTTTTCTTAAAAATGAAAATTTTTTTGATTTTCTTATCTAAATTCAAAGACTCAAGAATATACATGTGTGAAGGATGAGAAGCTCAGACAAAAGAAAAAGGAAATTTTGCTGATGAAGGAAAATTTAGAAAACGAATTGTTCCAGACATTGCAAATCTTTCAAAAAGGCAAAATAGTCTAATAGTTAATGAAACCAATTCGTGATAAAATTTAAAAATATTTATTTTTATAAAAAAAACAATTTTTTTTCCTTCAAAAATTCAACTTTTTAAGAATAAATGGATTTTTTCAGAAAAAATAAACTATCCTTTACAAATTTATCCTTTAAGCTTCTATTTTGCGGTGTTTTTCCAAAAAGCCGAGAATCTTAATCAATTCATCATCGTTTATCCCCTCGGTGCCACTAATGATCCCTCTTAATTCTTCCACATTTTTCTATTTTTTAAAATCATTAAGAAATTTTATTAATAATTCCATACTGGCAAGAGATTCCATATTGAAGTCAATTGTTTTTCCTTCAATTGTTTGTTTTTTTTTAATTTCCTAGCAAAAATTTCTCACAAATATAACAAAAAATTTTCTTTTTCTAACTCTCTGAGAACTGGGATGGAATCAGACTCTTGAAAGTTGTTGAATTTTTTGAGATATTCGAAAAAATTTTGAAAGATTCTAAAAAACAGGCATAAATTCATCATTTATAATAAATAATATCACGGATTGTTGTTGATTTTCCCTTTTCTTTTATCCTCAGTGTTTTTCATTAAATAAAAGACTTCAGGTATGCTCAATGGAATTTCATCATCATTTTTTTCTAAAGGTATATAAGCATTAAAACGATGTCATTGGGAATACCTGTTGTTTGCATGTGATCGATTTTCTTTTTCTCTAAATTTCCAATGTTTTATAAATTTTCCTAGATTTTATATTTTGGCACCGTATTCAAATTAAATATTTGACCTTTATTATCGAATTTATTAAAACTCATAAATTTCCCAAATTTTATATTTTTGCAAAAAAACGAAATAATTTTTGTTTTCAATAAGAGCAATAATTTTTAGTTTCTATTTTCTACTATTTTTTCCAAAAACACCATATTAATAAAATGTATTTTTTTTTTTATTAAGTTCATATAGTCAAAAATACAAAAAACCGACCTAAAAAAAAAATGGAAATTAACATCAATATTTCTTTTAAATTTTATTAAAATTTTCATCCACTTTTAAAGGATAATGGTGGTTTAAAGACAGGTTTCTTATTTTGATGATATCATTATCCCAAACAGTTTCCCCCTTTGAAAAATCGGCTGAGCCAGCCCTTCTCGGAACATTGATTTTATTCGATATTGATTGTTCGCAATAATAGTTAACAATGATATTTTTTCTTTTATCTTCAACTGGAGCATCGAATCTCATGCAATAGGTATCTCTAGGCATTAGGCCACAAAAAGTGGTTCCCATTTTAAAATCGTTAAGAAGCAGAGAAAAACCAAATTAAATTAATAAAAATAATTAAATTTCAGATTTTCCTTTCTTTAATAAAGCGAAAAGAAATCTCTTTTTTTTAGAAACTTTTACTTTAAATAAAACAATCAATTCAAACTCATTTTCTCTAAATATTTGTCCAAATCTTCCTCTCTAATCTTTGGAATCTTCGTCTCATCTTCTTCATTCTCCCCTTCTTCCCCATCATTTCCCTCATCATTTAGATTCGGCTTGAATAAATGAAACCCTGTATTAGATGTACTGATGATCATCTCCCAATAAATCGGATGGAAGCTCAATTCTTTCACATCTTCTTGTCCCTGATGCAAAAACATCAATTGATCAGGAATATCTTCATCTTTATCTGCTTCATCATCAGGCTCCACTGCGAAATCCCATAAACTTATCCTGTTGTCAGCTGAAGATACCGCCAAAACTGATTCTTCATTAGGCTGGAAAGCAATACTGGTAATGGACTCATTATGCCATAAAAGCTCAGTCATGCAAGTCTTGTCATAACGAAGATCCCATATTTTGAAACAACCGTCATCAGCACCAGAAGCCAATAGATAGGATTTCAGGGGGTTCCAGGAAATCACGTTGACGTCAGAATCATGGGCTTGGATTGTGATTTGGGATTTGGTGTATTTATTTTCTCGAGTATCACAAATTCGGATTGTGCGATCAACAGAACCTTTACAACACAAAATTTATGAAAAAAAATTTAATTTTGTAAAACAACAACTTAATTAAAAGAAAAAAAATTACATGAGGCAAATACGAAATCTTCTACTGGAGAAAATTGAATGTCTTCCACTGAAGCCTCATGAAAAATGTAAGGATTATCTTGCCTCACAAAATCTGACATGTTTTCATCAACACTTTGGTAAAGAAAAATTTTCCGATCCGAACTTCCGCTTGCCAACAATCCTTTTTTCAAATGAGACCAACTTAAAGCGAAGCCCTCTGAGGAATGTTTGAACGCTTTGCAAAGATAATTTTTTTTCTTTGTTTTTTCTTTTTGGGTTTTGTTTTTGTTTGTCTCCGAGCTTTTCGTTTGTAATTGTTTGAATTTATCATTGAGATTATAAATGGACACCTCGCAATTTTCGTTCCACGTTGCCACGATAGGGCTAAATTGCATGGCCTTCAAACGGTTGACACTATGTTTGATTTCGACCGAAGATAGGAAAATTTCGGCCTCTTGATCAGGATCCGAATCCTCCTCAGATTCTAGGTCGGACTCATCATCATATTTGGTTTTGTGCATCTTGTCCAATTTCAACATGTAAATGAAATTTTTGAAACTTTGGGTTTGTGTCCCTGAAACCAAATATGATGTGTAGGGGTAATTATCCATTTTCTCAAAAGCAGGGGTCTTGAAATTGTAATCTTCGAAATCTGGTAATAAAACATCAAAGCTCAAACAAGGCCTATATTTAAAAATTTCTGAGGATGAAAAAAAAAAAGAGGGGGGGGACCATTTTAATATATTCATTGTTCATATCAAATTATATATATAAATATAAAATTACCATTCGGTGTTTGCTCGATGCAACATTTCATAGGCCTTGTTATCAAAATCAAGGAACTCATCTTTTTTGAGGTGTTTTGAATTTCCCAAATAGGGTTTAACAAAAGGGTTTTGGGAAGTGCCGTTCTCAATTTTTTCTTCTTCTTCTTCCTCTTCGATTTTTTCAAAGGCGACTTTTTTCTTCGGCTTCAAAGCTTCGCACGTCATTGGATTTTCAATGAAATTGGGATTCTCATCTATTATCTCTTCATCCTCTTTTGTTATATAATTAAAAAAATAAATATCAAATTATGAGATTTTTGTCTTAATACCATATTCATCATCAAAATCGTCTTCAAATTCAGTGTCATATTTTTCTGAGTCTGAAGCTGCTTTTTCATCAATCTTAGTTTCTTCTTCTATTTTTTTATGTTTTGGTGTTTCTTTGGAAACTTTGACTGTTCTTTTGGTAGGCTTTTCCAACTTTTCTTCTTTAAGAGCTTTAAAATCAGCATCTCGCAATTTGTCGTATTTCCTTTTCTTTGTCTTCTGAAGCATCTTGTTTAAGATCAAAGGATATTTTAATTTATTATTATCAAAATTAATATATATGAAGTATATTATTTTTTTTATAAAAGACAAAATTTGTCCTTGAATTAATATTTTTTGAGGAAAAAAAAAAGAGCATAAAACATGACCCGAATTTATAATTTGGTCATTCGTATTTTAAAAATTGAATTTTTTCTATAATTCACAAATTTTATTTAAAATGATTTCCGAACCGATCGAACCCAATCGTTGGATAGACCTTGACAAGCTTCTTTTAAATGACTCTCCATTCGCAGATAAATCTTCCTTTGTTCCAGGCCAAGAGATCCGAGATATGTTCCTCAACTACTCCCGTATTTTGATTGTGGGTGCAGGTGGTCTTGGTTGTGAAATCCTCAAGGATTTAGCATTGTCAGGTTTCCGTGAAATTCATATCATAGACCTTGATAAAATTGACATTTCCAACCTAAATCGCCAATTCCTCTTTAGATTGAAAGACGTTGGACGTTATAAATCAGAAGTGGCAGCAGAATTCATTAATAAAAGGGTCAAAAGATGCAAGGTTGTTGCACACATAGGCAAAATTCAAGATATGTCCTTAGATTTCTATGAGCAATTTAACGTGTTTGTGGCAGGTCTCGACAACATCGAAGCCAGACAATATCTAAACCTTGTGGTTCATACTTTGGTGGACTTTGATGATAACCAAAATCCCAAGCCAGAAACCGTTCGAGCTTTGATTGACGGGGGCACTGAAGGTTTTCGTGGGCAAGCACGGGTCATCTGGCCATATAAAACGGCTTGTTTTGAATGCACCATGGATAGTTTGACTCCACAAACCAAATACAATCTTTGCACGATCACCAACACACCTAGAAAACCAGAACATTGCATTAGTTATTCATATTTGATACTTTGGGGGGAAAAATTCCCTGGAAGAAAGGTGGATACAGATTCAAAAGAAGATATGACCTGGATTTTTGAACAAGCGAGGGAAAGAGCACTTCAATATGGGATTCCAGGGGTGGATTATAATTTGACGATAGGTGTTGTAAAGAATATTATCCCAGCCATTGCCTCGACTAATGCTTTGATTGCGGCTGCGTGTTCGAATGAAGCGCTGAAAATAATGACTGGATGCAGCAAAAGCGTGGAGAATTATTTCATGTTCATGGGACAAACGGGAATCTATACCAGCACCTTCGCTTATGATAAGAAGATGGATTGCATAATTTGCAGTGACAAGAATTTAAAAAAGAAATTTGAGGAGAAATGAAAATTTTTTTTTTTTTTTAAGTAAAATTTTTTTTTTAATTCATTAATCAATTTTTTTTCATTAAATTTGTATTTTGAGACATATTTTATTTCCAAATTAAGGTTTGCTAACATAAAAGCATCTTTGCTTTATGTCAAATTTTTTTCAGCTAGACAATCCAGAAGAAGATGACTTCCTAACCGAAAACAACTTTCGAAAGATAAAAATTCCGAACGTATACTTTTTATCCAAAAAACCAAAAAATCACTCAAATAGTCACCAGACACTTTGTTTTCAAGCATTTCATTCGCTTTATATTTGTCAGTGAGTTTTTCCAAAAACATCAGAGAAATGTGTCGTAATTTTCTTCAAACTATGCTCCAAGCCAATCAAGACACACCTTTGGTTTTCAAAAACTATTGAACTAAAATGAAGCATTCAATTTATAGAATATTCCCAAAAGATTACGAATTTTTATTAAAAACGATCAGCTTCTAAATGAATACTTGGAGGAGACCAACCATTCGAGATTTGATTTGGTTGGAATTTATAAAATTTTAGAAATTGACTAATTTTTAAAAATGAGCTTAATCTAGAACTCGTGTCCTTCCTGTTTCAGAAATCGGTGCAGGTCTATTTCATTGAGGGGGACCTCCTGAAAAATCTGATTTTGAACAACCAATTCCAAAAACTGATCACTCTTTATCTAGACAAATTAGTTTCTTACCATTGTTTGTTCAGCCTTCAGTTTCATCAAGTTTATATGATGATCAACTCATTACTTCATGAAGTTGATTATTTTATTTTCATAAAGTTATGATTTTAGGTTTTGAATGAAATTTTAACACATTTTTCTAACAAAACTACTCAAATTACCTATAATCCTTTCAAAGGAATGGATTCGATTCTCTTGTTTGGCAAAAATCCTGTTTTATACCATTTTAATTATTTTTTAAAAAAATCCTATTTTTAGGAAGAAAGCATCTTCCGTTTGAATTACGAGCCTCAAAATGAAATAACTAACCCCAACAATCCAAATTTAATGGAATCAAAATCTATTCTTTCCTTCAAAATGTCAGAATCCACAACAATCATTGACAAAGATACGCCATTAACTCAGGTCCAGACTTCCCAAACCTTAAATTCAATATTTATGCAAAAACCCAAATGCATGCCCACAAGCAGCATTTTGGAATCCCACAGACAAAAAGGTTTAAATTCGAAATATTCATAGAAAAATTAATTTTTATGCTTTCCTTATACCCATAACCGTTAAAATTTCTCAGGTTTCATAGATCCTTCGCATCTGATTTCTTCAGAAAAGGAGGAGGGATTCGCTGTGAAAATTGAAGAAACTCAAGAAAAATTAATGCGTCCACCAGTTTTCAAAAGAGACAAAAACAAAGAGTTTTTTTCAAAAACATTAAATGAAGAAACTGGGGAGATCTTCACAGGGATTTTGAAACATTTTGATGAAATAAAAAATTATGGGTTTATTATGATGGATAATGGTCTCATGGAGATTTTTTATCATTACGAGGATGTGATTAAAGAAAAAGGTGTGAATAGGGAATTTTTGGCCACATGTAGAAGCGGGAACATCATCAAAGTTTCCTTTGAATGTGTGGAATATTTCGGAAAATATAATTTAAGTAGAAAAGCGATAAAAGTCCGTGTTTTGGAGGATAAACAACAAATGTTGGGGAAGTATGCGCTTTTGGAATAGATTCCTTAATATATCATTTTTTCTCGAAAACTGCCAAATTTTAAAAGGCCATTTTTAAATCAAAGGCCAAAAAATTTTTTTTTTATTTGAATTTCATTTAGACTAAATTAAATTGTTTAAAATCCGTCTTATTTTCTAGTCGAAGCGGGGGTTCTCTTTGGTTTTCTTCAAATTTTAAGTTTTATATATCGACCCAAAAAAAAATGCATTTATTTACTTTGATCTTTTTTGAACTGTCACAGCCTTTGCTTTTGTGATTTTGGGAGCATCGTCTACCAATAAAGTATCCAAAGGAAGACTTTCTGGTAATAAATAATATCGAATATTATTTCCTCGCACAGTCAAATGATCTAAAGAAATTGGATTTTTCCCTTTGACTGTTAATTTGACATTGCTTAAAGTTGTATTCATTCGGATATCAACACCTAATGAAGAAATTTTTAACATTTTTTATTATTTTTGAATTTTTTCTTAAATACCTGTGATTGTTCCGGAAATGACTGTCCCGTTTTTCAATTCAATAGTAACAGTTTCGTTTTTGAGTTTCATTAGGAAGCGAACGAGTTTCATTGGGGGGATTCGGGGAGGATTGTGTGTATAATAGATTTTATTAAATTATTTTCTTGTTTTTATTAAAAATCAAATTAAAATCCTTAAAACTCAAAAAAAAAAATCATTGTTTTAAATCAATCCTGTGGGTTTCTCAGGATCTGTTAACACCTCCAAGCCATAACTTTCTTTGTTTATAATTTGAGTGTCAAAAATAGCATGCTCCTCGCTAAAATGCTCATGATTTTCCTCATCCTTTTCATTCGGGTTACTTGCAGTATATACATGCATTTCATCAATGAAACTAGCATGTATCGCCACTATACTAACGCTAAAATAAAAATTAAAAAAAATTACGAAAATTTGATATGTATTATTTACCATAATCCAATCAATGTGAACATATATCCTCCAGTGATGAGCACGATTAAAAATAAATTTCCTTTTTTTTTTTTTAAAGGGTGTTTTATAAATTCGTAAATTTTTCATGAACCTATGAACAATGATCCGATTTTGGCCTCTGAACTTAAAATTCTATCATCGTAGAAAAAACTCGGTTTGCGATGGTTTTGTATGTAAGACCAACCAAAATATGAAAGGAGCAATAAAAGCAAAAGAATCAAATCTCCGAGTCTAAAATTTTGTTTGACAGGATTGAAATTGGTTAGATAATTTTCTTATGAGAATTTTTTTTTTACAGGCCGAGGACAGCAAACGGGACAAGGATAATGATGTAGTTAGCTTCGAAATATTCGATATTTTTTTTAATTCTTTCGATTGGTAATTTTTCAGAGGGCAAGGCATAATTGTTTTTGGCCAAAAAGAAACCATTCCATGGCTTGATGGTTTTGGCGAAGGCCAGCCATTTAACACGCATGGGACTGGGTGAGAATCCTTTTTTATCAAGTGTTGGATTCATTTTTTTCCTTTTTTTGTTGTTTTTTTTATTTTAGAAAAGATTTTAAACGCAAATTTTAAAATTGTCCTTTTTACAATTGACTCTATTTAAAATATTCCAATAATTAATAATTCGATTTGTTTTATTAAATTTTTTTTTTATAGCATGTTTTCATATTTTCTCACATTGTCCTGCGGATTCCTTATGTGGCGGGGCTTCTTGGGGAATTTCATTAAATTGATAACCAGTCTTTCTATAAAGAAACTGGGAGAAAAAATATATAATAAAAAACTTTATTTTTTTTTTCAACTGAAAATAAACATTATAATTAATTATACAGAATATTTTCAATGGGAATATGCAACGTTTTAGATCTTTTTCGAACACCTGTGATATTGAAATTTGAAAAAAAAGAAAAAAGCTCAACAAATTTGGGTGGATTTCTTTCGATAGGAATCATTATCTTTCTTTTAATAATGTTCGCTCAAAGTGACGTTTTCCATAAGATGTCACCAAAAATTGTTGATCTAGATATTTCCTCAGCAACACGGTCCCCTATTCAATATTCAAATCAGGTTTTCGCATTTTCAATATGCGACAGTCAAGGTACAGCTTACATTGATCCTCAAATTTATAGTTTTAATGTGTCAAATTATTTTTTCCAATATGATCCAAATGGTAATGTATTTGTAAACAATAATATTTCATATGCACTGCATATTTGCACTCCAGATGATTTTCCTGGTGATTTGTATGATAGTTTGGGGTTGCACAACAATTATTGTTTAAATGATTCTAATTTTGAATTGTCTGGCTTTTGGAATGAAAATCAAGTTAGCTTTTTTGAAGTTGATGCTAATCTCTGCGATAATGTTTCTACTGCAAATTCCTGTAAGTCCATTGAAGAAATTCAAAACTTTTTTTCGGGAAAATATTTTAATATTTACTATGCAAATTTAAACTTTGATCCAACCAATTATTTGACCCCTTTGAGTGCCGCAACCCAAAACGACGTTTATCTGATTGATTTGAATTTGAGGAAACAACTTAATATTTTTCTAAAAACAATTCAAGTAGTCACAGATGATGCATATATATTTGACAACAACAATGTATTAGAAGGTAGCCTCTTAGATTCAAAAGAATTGGATATGTTTATTGACCAAAACATCAGTGATACATCTGTTCCCCTTTTTCAATGCGACTTCTATGCAAGCCAAAACACCCAAAAAATATCTAGAGTTTATCAAAAGTTGGCTGAGGCATTGGCTAGCATAGGTGGAATTGCAAATGTAGTCATGATTATTGGATTTGTGCTGACTTCAGTGGAGAACGGACTCAATCTAAAAAAAAGGGTTATGAATTGTCTCTACTCATTCCAAGATACCCAAAAAATTAATAAAAAAAAGAACTCCAATAAGAAACGAGACAAATCCTATGGGGAAAGATGGTCAAAAACCGAGACTGATTCCAAAATTAAGAAACCACATATGGAATTATCATCTAATCTAAATCCAGACAAAAAAACACTTAACCCAAAAAAGAAAGACCAAAAATCAACCAATTTTATTAAAAGAATAATAACCAACGAAGACAAAGGAGAAGAAGAAAAACAAAAAGACGAACCTTTTAAACTGGATTGTCTTTCACCAGGTTATTTAGTTCCAAAAATGCTGCCAAAGGAAACAGAAATTTACCCCGAATCCAAAGATGTGCTAACTGAATCGAAAGAACCTAAAAAACAACCTTTATTTCCTGACATTTCAGAAAGTCCTCTCAAATCTGAGTTGAAACTCAATAACAATCAGCTTGAAAAAATAAAAGCTCTTGAAAAATTTGAAGAATTTAAGAAAGAATCATCCCAAAAATCTATTATGAATTTCAATATTTTTGAATATTTTAGGTTAAACTTTAGGAATTTTTTTAAAATAAAGCTTTCTCCAAAAGAAAAATTGTTCTTAAAGGGAGAAGAAATATATGACAATGAGCTAGATATTATCTATATTTTGAAGAAACTTCAGGAAGTTGAAAAACTCAAAATAATTCTTTTTAATAATGAACAAATGACTTTATTTCACCTTTTGGACAAGCCAATGATATACATGGAGGAAGGAGAAGGCGATTTTGAAGAAGACTTGGAAGGAAACCGGAATCCTAGCAAAAAAATGTCTGAAATACTTAATAAAACAAAAGGTGTCAGCAGGG
>Ga0302186_10002424_pt1 | contig 14335 bp, 16 predicted proteins | sample II_Bog_E1_2_FD_198782 | JGI IMG/M metagenome (GOLD analysis project Ga0302186, IMG submission 198782) | Peat permafrost microbial communities from Stordalen Mire near Abisko, Sweden - II_Bog_E1_1 | ecosystem: Environmental > Terrestrial > Soil > Wetlands > Peat | place: Sweden: Abisko... | reverse complement strand
AGAAATAAAAAATCATTACTTTTGAGACTTAATTTTTCCACTCCACAGTTGTACACTTTCGTCCAGAACGGTTGTACACTTTCGTCAGAATATTCAACAGACTTCCACCCAGCAGAAAGATAACTTTTGAAACCAAAGAGGTAAAAGGAGGTACAGAAATAAATCCAAAAGCCAAATGGTTTGCCTGGTCGAGATGCAGAAATTCGTCCCTATGCAGTTCATAATAGGGATTCACAACGATAAACTGCAATATCATTTTCAAGAGTACTATCAGTAGTAATAACCAGTATTGACGAATAAATTTTTTAAATGTTGTGTCCATAATGATGTTAATCCTTAGTTTCATCCAGATTTGTAAAATTGCAGTCATTGGATAACGCAAGTTTGAGCGTAGCACAACTCCCCGAAAAATCGGGACAAGTTTGCTCAAAACCATTGCATACAGTACCGATAAATCATTTGTGCCATTTGTAACCGGGTTCAAATGAAGTTAAAAACTTATTTTGTTCCCAGTCCGGGTTTTGCTTCGCTCAAACTTGAACTTAAGTTACTTTCATCTCCTATACCTGGACTAAGAAGGGGATTTTTGTTTTATCCTTCTTTACTTATTCTCCATCAAGATAAAATCTTGCGGAAGCGTCGCAACTCCATTATATTGTTTCATCGTCTTGAGGGGTGTTTTTTTTCTTTTCAATAGAGTGAATGCTTTTTGCGTTTAAAGGACTAACCACTTTTTTACCTGTTTCGGCTTCTAATTTCAAACGTGCTTCTTTGGCTATATTCCCTCCACGCTTTGCCACATCTTCATGTTCAGGAAATGAATCGGGGTTGGTAACAGCTGATATTTCTTTGGTTGACAGTTCAGCAAGCATATTGAGAACCAACTCTTTATTCGTCATATTGTCGCGAAGGTTTTCTTTCTTCAATCCTTTGAATTTCTTATATTCTTTGGCTGTTTTTTCTGCCCATGTTTTATAAATAACGTCAGTCAAGGTAGCAAACTCAATTCCTTCCTCTAAGCCAAGTCGTTTCCACTCATCGGTTGGGTCCTTACGAATTTCTATACTTTTCAAACGTTGGTTTATCCAATTGTCGGAGTAGCCCAGACGTTTGTAATCGGTCAATGACTGTTCTATGCCCAATTCGGGGTCTTGCATTTGATCAAGGCGTTGTTTTGCTACTTCTGCTAACCACAATTTGAAAGGTTCAGCCTTTTTTGATGGGATGGACTGAATGATACGAAAAGTTTGGGTGGTATTGCCTGCCAATGTTTTACGTAGTTTCCCTGTTTCGGTGATCATAGTTACCTGGGGACAATTTGTCCCTATGTAATCGCAGAGCAAGGTATCACGCTTTCTCAACTTTTTCAAATAATCGGTAGGGTTTGTGCTATCTGTAAGCACTTAATCACATCTACTATAGATAAATACCATTCTTCCTCTTCATTCCAGAAGGTACGGATTTTTCTATCTCCGAAAAGCTTTATTGAGTCTCCTTTTTCCATAACTTTAATATAGATTAATGATGGGTTATTATTTCAACTGGTTAGTGATACTAACCACTTCACTACCTTCCGAGTTCAATTTATTTTTCAGCCATTTCCAATAGTTTCGCACCTTTTTGTAATCTGCCTGATCGGTTAATATGGTGATAATGTCCAACACTGAAAACCACCATTTTTCAGATTGTTCGTCCCAGGCGGTTCGAACTTGTTGCGTTTCAAATAATTGTACTTTCTCTTCCATGATTTCAAGAATTATTTGGTGAATGATAATTGGTTAATTGTGGCGAATCCGACAGAAATTTTCATATGCTGCCGCACGATAGTACCATTTGCTAAAGTAAACAACTATAATTGACTCAACGATTTTTGTTTTACTCTTCTTTACTTATTCTCCAATATGTTATAATCGTGCGGGAGGGGTGTATAAATATATCCCACCGGGCGGCCATGCCCCAAATAACTTATAAATCCATGTAAAAACAGGCCTCTGTAGGATATTTCTCATTAAACTTACCTAAATCCATTTTACCCAAAAACATAAGTTCATCGGTATCAAACGGAGGTCCCTGCTCCATCAATTCATCAAATTTTTCATTTGCTTTTTCTGATTTATCCGGCAATAATCCTTTGACTTTCAATTCCTGATATTCTTCTTCATCGATATCAAGATCATCCATTAAACTCTCTTTGCTTATCATACTCTTTTATTTTTTTGTAAATTGATCACCTATTTTCCAAACTAAAAAATCTATGATTCTCAAATCAGAAATAGTCTCATCAGCATATTTGAATTTATTTCTAAAATCTTTAATTATTCCTTTACAAGTATTTGAAAGTAAGAATTTCTCATAAACTCCTTTTATAACATATAAATTTTCAATATACATATTAATTCTTTCATCTTCATTTTTAGAATTGAAGTCTTGGTTTAACTTTAATACTTTGTTTACATTATTATCATATATTGGATATTCTTTATCATTATAGAGATTCAATGCTTTAGTGGCAAATGAAAATTGAATTATTTTCCTCCCATCCTTAGTTGAATCTATCATATTATGCTTTACAAATTCATATAAATTAATTTCTGATTTATGGAAATCAGTTCTCAAATTACATAAAACATCAAAATATCTTTTTTTAAATTCATCAGAAGTAAATCTGTTTATACCATAGAACTGATAAAAAGTTTTTTGAAAATCATTATAATAACTCAAATCATTATCTGTGTCATTAAATACTTTTTTTAAGGAATAATAAATTGTTACAGTCTCATTTATACTAATAAAATTATGTATCAAAAAATCATCCAGATTGCTTAATTCAATTTTTGTTATAAAATTTTCAAATGAAAAATTAATTTTTTTATTTAGTTTAACAGAATTCATAATATTCAACATTTACAATGAGTTTTAATTTTAAAGATAAAATAATATTTGTCAGACGAAAGATTCGTGCGGCATCTGGGGTTTTTTATGTATTTATTTCCGTTTTTTATACATCTGGCATAGTTTGATAAACTTTACCCAATATCAACTTCCCGTTTGTCTTTTTACTGCGTTTTACTCCATCACTTCCCCAGGCACCCCATTGTTTAAAGAAGAAGGCTGCTCCTTGTTCTTCTGTTTGTTTCATGATAGATACTGCCCATTCTTCTTTCATAGGACGGGCCCGAACTCCACTTTCACCACCAACAATAACCCAATCTATTCCTTCCAGATTCATTCCTCCTAAATCTTCCAGTAATGGTTCACAAGAAAGGAACTTAATGGTTGCCGGGATTTGTCTTAGATAATCAATTCGGTCTTTCGAAGTGCTAACATCAACGGTTACTCCCAACCATGCGTTCTGTGGAATATCATGAGTTGTAAAATACTCATTCATCCGGTTGGCCCGTTTTGTCAATATCTGGTAATTATGATGCGGTGTTTCATGTATCGTTTTTATTACCTTATCAATAAATTCAAAAGGAACTTTTTCATGAAACAAATCACTCATAGAGCACACAAAAATGTTATGCGGTTTTTTCCATTGTTTTGGTTCCGGTAAAACATCTTCGTGCATAGAAAGGCTAAATCCGTTTGCGTATTTTTCCTGCCGCATGGCCTGTAAACGTCTTGACATTACTTCTGCATAACAATTTGCACAACCTGCCGAAACCTTGGTACAGCCGGTTATCGGATTCCAGGTTTTATCAGTCCATTCTATTTTTGTTGTTCTCATTTTTTTGTTGAAATTATATCTTTCGCTATTTTCACACCGGTCGGGTTATTTGATGCAAATACAAAATGATTAATAGGCACTCCTTTTGAGTTAAGTAACCTGAGTGGTTTTTCTGTAACATTACTCCATATTGTCTTTAATCGCAGGATGTAAAGTTCGGCAATTTTTTCAATAGGATCACTAATTTTTTGTATAATGTCTTCATCCCCAAAAAGAGTAGCCTGATTTTTCTTGCGGTAAAAATACGTAATAATATCTTCTTCACTTATTCCAAAGAAAGACTTGAGTTTCTCAATATGATTTAATTTTCAAGGCATTTGATAAATCCTTCAAATAACTATTACAATCACCTGCTTTATATTGAAACTGATTTTTCTTTGTTTCCTGTAGTGGTTTTAATTTTTCCTCGAGCTTTTTTAGTGATTCTTCATGTAAATCGATAAAATAATGGAAATCAAAAGATAACTCATTTGGTAAAGTCAATATCCTTTCTGCTGCTCCTTTATAAACATGATCATCCTCAATTGATAACTCCAATTGAGTATAGAGAGTTGACTTCTTTATTTTATTTCTGTTTCCACTACCGGCAAAACCATCAAAATAAATGGTTTTCCATTGTTTCTGCTTCGACATAATAGTCAGGTAGGCTGATACATATTTAGAGAATGCATTCAATTTTTCTGTAGTCCATTTTCCACCCCATTTAGCTTCGGGTTCTTTCAGCAAAGATGTTGTAGTGTCCATAATTATCTGTTGATGTTTTTAAACTGAGTTAATTTTTTTTTTAAGTTCATGTCTTACCCAAAAATAAAATTAGTTGGTTTCGTCTAATATACTTAGGCTAATAGGGATCCACTTGTGCTAATTAATAACAGGGGAATCTCTGCATCACAGAGAGTTATAATTGGATTTTATTTTCCAGTTTAATTATTTCTTTCAATCGTTCCGAAATGTTTTTCCAGTTTGTATTTAAATTAATTGTTCGGATCTGAATGTCATGATTTATATATTTAAAGTTCAGGTTGTATTCTTTTTCTATCGTTGGATAAAGTAAAATACCGGTTGCATTTTGTGTTTTTAAACTACTGTCTTGTTGATTTAACAGGTAACTGAACAATTGGTATAGATTATGAGATTTGATTCTTTCTTTATTGTAATTTATTGTCATCGTATCCTGGTAATACTTCGCATCAATGATTATTTTTTCTGAATCATTCTCTAAAGTGATGTCTGTTTCCATTTGAGGTAAATACTGTTCGCTTTCAATTTCAGTGTTATCAAATTGCCATTTAATCGTTTCTTTTTTCACTGATATATATTTCTTCTGTTCTATTTTATAAAAGTTTCGAATAAAAGCTTCAAAGAGTTGATTCATTTTCTTTTCGTCTCTTGTGAAATCAGAGAATTTATATAATCCTTTTTCTTCAGAAGGCAATGTGCATTCATAAATTATCTGACAAACGTTCATTACAAAGCCATAGAAATTATTGTTCCTATTGAACCTTATTTGCTTAAACATTAAACTAGTAATAACTATTTGTTCTATATCAGTCAACATCCGAAGTAATGTAACAAGTTCACTTTTCAACTGCTTGTCTACTCCTTTTGTTCTGGTAAGAATGTATATTGTTGATACTAAGATTCTATTCAGAATAATATTAGAGGAAAAGTCATTAAAAGAACAAATAGTTCTTTGTTTAAAAAGCAAGTTGCTTTTTAATGTCTGGCTGATTTGAATTTTCCCTTTTACTCCAGCCAGTTCTTCAGTATGGTCAATATAGTTTTTATCAATACCTCGTTTCAAAAGCATTTTAGTTGCATTAATCAACACTTTAGCAAACAGGTCAAGCAGCTCAGTTTTATCATCTATTGAAACTTGTACACGTTCTTTCTCATCCAGCTTATTCCAGGCATAGCAAAGTAAGTAATAAATATTTTCAATAGGGATTTGCATATATTATTTCTGTAATTGTTTTAAGATGTCTGTTACTTTTGCTGAATCATCAAACCATATTTCCTCTAAAAGTGGTTTCAATTCGAAGCTCAAAATTTCTCTCCACCAATCGTTTTCATTTTCATTATCTTGATAAGAACAGAAATAACTATGACCTATCTGGAATCCGTCACCAAGATTGCTGTCCTCTTTTATTTTTTCATTTACTTTGGTTACTGAAGTGCAAATATGTTCAACCATTGAAGTTGATAGTCCTTTTGCAGAAAGAAATGAACGGAAGTTAACGCCATATTCAGGTTGAAGGGAGACAAAGGCAAAACGTCTTCTCAATGCATAGTCAACTATTGCTAGTGAACGGTCTGCTGTGTTCATAGTGCCAATTATGTATAAGTTTACAGGCACATAAAAACGGTCAAATTCGTCTTCTGCATATGTAAGTTTTAATGCAAATTTTTCATCTCTTTTATCGGCTTCAATAAGCATCATAAGTTCGCCAAATATTTTGCTTAGGTTACCTCTGTTTATTTCATCAATTATAAAGAAGAAAGGTCTTTCCGGATGTGCAAATGCTTTTTGGCAAAAAGAATAAAAGATACCCTCACGCAAATCAAAACCACCTTTTTGAGTCGGTCTTAACCCTTGTATAAAATCCTCATAGCTATATGATTGGTGAAACTGAACCATCTCAATATTAGCATCTTTAACTTCGTGCATTATTTCATACGCCAGTTTGCGAGCTATAAATGTTTTTCCAACACCAGGAGGGCCTTGTAAAATGATGTTCTTTTTTCGTTTTAATAAAGAAACTGCCTGTAAAAAATCAACCTCACTGATAAATGGTTTATCTGCATCTTCTAAAAAACTATACTTTTTTATATTCGGACTTTGAGTAATACTTTCAATAATAATATTTTTTGTATCAATAATATCACAAATGATATCAAATTCTTCTTCAGTAAGTTTGAAAAGGCTTCCTTGATTACTGATCATTACCTCACATTTATCAAGCAATGCATTGTTTTTCAATTCGTTCCAATTTACAGGGATTTCCAATTTTTCTATCAGTACAAATTCAATACACTCACCTTCATCTGTTTTGTGAATTCCCTTTGTTATTTCATATTTTGCTTTAATTTGTTTGGTAGGTGTGCTTTCATAACCAATAATTAAATCGCCCGGTTTTGCTTGCTCAAAGTACTTGTAAACTCTTCGTTTGTTTCCTTTTTCGTTATGAGTGGTATACGTTTGTAGTTGCCCTTCAATATAATTGCTAATACTCCAGATCTTAGGATTAGCATTTAGCCACCAAAAATTTATTGGTTCATTTTCATCGGCTCCTTCATAAACATCTTCATCAGGTGCTGAAACTACTGAAGATTCTACTTCCTCAGTTTTGAATTTAAGTTTATTTTCTATGAATACCTGATCAAGTTCAGGGTACATTTTTGTATATTCATTTAAAACAAATTCATAAACCTTTGTTGGACTAAAAGTGTCAGGTCTGAAAAGTGTTTTGTAATCTTTAAATGTGTCTGATTTGTATTGATATACCTTATTTGTAATCCATTTTACTGACCTTCGGTGTTTATAATTTTCCACATCTTCATTATACGTATAATTACTTTGAATTATACCAATCCCCAAACAAGTATTTACTCCTTTTGTTGCAAATACTACATCCCCTATATTTGCCGATTTAAATAACCAAAGATTCCATACGATATTAGACTTATTGTTATTCGGAAATCCCAGGGATAAATTCATTTCTTCCCTTGAATCGTATTTTGTCAAATCATCAAAATCAAAGTCAACAGCAATAATACTTTCTGAATAAAAGCGTTGCCACTCTAATGCCTGGCTTCCGGGTGCAAACTTGAAATAATTCCGGCTTCTATTGTTTAGCTTTACAATTTCGGATTTTAAACTTTGAAGAGTAGCTAATGCTTCATTATAAGATGTTACTTGTTTTAGTTGATTTGGTTTCGCATCTTTTAATGTGAATCCTGCAACTCTTCCTGCTTCCGGAGTTGCACTTAAATTGATAAATAATTGATAACTCTCTTTATGTGATCCTTTGGTTATTGGGTATAAAGCTATCCAACATCTATCACTACCAAAATTTGAAGGGCCCTGAAAATCAACTTCATGAGAAACATAATCCTTTAAATTCGTTTGAATTAACAGATCTTTCGCAATCTGTTCTAAATAACTTTGAACTGTTTCTTTAATTGTTCCCCGGTAAAAGTAGCTATAAAATATACTCCATAAGTTTTGCCAGTTAGCAAACAAATCTCTGCTAAATAGTTCATATCCTTCCAATTGTTTCAGGAAGTCTGTGCTATTATGATCAAAATATGTAATGTCTTTAGTTCTGATCTTTTCTTTGATCTCAGTTACCAAAACCTCACTAACCGTTTCACCATTTAAGAGCCTACGTGCTACTTCTGCTCTTATCAGATTTACCGGTTTAAAATCACGATCTGGATCACCGTATTCTTTGTAAATATCTTCTAAAATTTTTATTGGCAAATCATTTATTGACTTAAATAGTATATCCGGTTGATCAGAATAGGTTTTAAATTGTTTTGCCAGGTCAATAATGTATTGAAATTGTGTTTGCATGGATCGTTATTTAAAATGTGTTTTATTTATTTTTGATTGATAGTTTTACTTTAAGTTATATTATCATTTATATTCTAAGCATAACCTCTGTTTCGTTCAGGTTTGTGAAATTGCAGTCAGTGGATAGCGAAGTTTGAGCGAAGCACAACTTGTGCTCAAAACCAGTGCAGTACCGATAAATCATATGTGCCATTTGTAACTGAGTTCAATTGAAGTTAAAAACTTATTCTGTTTCCAGTCCAGGTTATGCTTCGCTCAAACTCATATCTTAGCAGTCATATCTCATATCTTAGCAGTTGTCTTGTCAAAAATTAAATTTCGGTCTAATTTCCAACCCATTATATTCCTAAATTTAAATTGTTCTTCCGCCGGAATTGTTCCAATGTATTTCTTATGAAATTCAATAAGTTTTTCAATAATAAGTTTTTCGATTTCGGTCAGCATTTCACAAATTATCTATTATTGTTTATATTTCAATCGCAAGTCTTTTCCGTTATAAAATTCAATATGTTTTGAAATTGGATTGATAATTCCATAAATCACATCATATTCTTTTTCTGTTTTATCATTAATTAATTGTGTTAACTTATCGTTAGGGAACAATTCGTAATTTTCAATCAGATATTCGAATAATTCGTCAATTGCAGATTCCCATTCTTCTATTTTCATCTCATCATCAAAAAGCAACTTTATTTGTTTATTATTTGTGGTTTGAAAAATAATTGAAACTGATGATGATTGATTATAAGTGCCAGATAATTTATTACTAGAAAGAGTTGCAGCATGCAGAGTAAATTTAAATTGTTTCCCTTTATCTATAAATTTCTTCAATCCTTGTTTAAGAAAACTAAAATGGTCTTTTCCCATTTCAGACAGAAAAGATTCAAAATACGGCTTTAAGATATATACTCCAAAAGCTGTTGGAATTATCCACTCGAAGGCAGCATATGGTACATTTTTATTTTTCTGAATAGCAATATTAAGATTTGCTGAGACAAAATCAATCACCTCGTATTTAATAATATCATCAGGAAAATCAGATGGATAAATCAATATAATATTAGGTGTATTTTCTTTCATGTTAAAATATATTTTCTTTTGCTTTAATATCATCACAACTTAAAATTGCTTATAAACTTTTTTTTTATTTCATTATCCTTGTTAGCTGCACCTTGCATCGTTCTCTGGAGTTAGGCAATGGCTCCTGCCTTCGAAGCAGTTAAAAGGGAATCTCTTGATTTCCATATTACATCTGAATATACAATGCCTAAACCTTGTTCCTAACTTTGACTAATTGGGACACTTCGTCAAACAATATAGACTACAACAAACAGGGTTTAAGTATTTAGGATTATTTATCAAATTTCTCAATTAAATAATTATCCAACTCTATTCCAATAAGCTTCCTGCATGATGCTTGAGCACGTAAATAAAACTCAATAATAGAATTTTTATGAGAATCATATAATAGATAAACTGGAAACTTACAAGGTGTAATCTCAACAACTGCTAAAGTTTTATCTTCAATTTTGATGAATTTAAGCTCAAGATTACTAATTACAGAATTACTCAAATAATGAGTAACTAATTTATCAAACTCAAGCCTAAAATAATCATATACATTATTTTTAATAGATAAAGTAAAATCTGTTTTTTCAAGACCAGTAATATCTCCATTATCTTTTAATCCAATAAATAATACACCAACTTTATTTAGTTTTTTGTTAAGAAAGCTGGAAATTGTCTTTGCAATTATCCATTTCGACTCTTCAAAATAATTGCCATATTTAAATCCATACAACATTGAAGGTTTAAATTCAACTTCATTACTTTCACCTGATAAAATTAAATTCTGATAAAATTCCGTTTCGTTTTGTGAATTTATTTCAGAAATTGGAATACTTATTTCATTATTTTCATGTGCCCATTGAAGATCATCATATTTGTGTTTGTTCCATTCTAAAGGAGTTTCCAAAACATCAACATGAAATATTTGATTAAATTCAACATCGAAATATTCAATTTCAATTTGATTTTGCTTCTCATAATTGTAGTAGTCATAATATTCAAGTTCAGTGCTTAAATTGTCACTTAAAATGTCAACACTTGGTTCTGATAAAGAAATTCCATGAATTTTATATTCTTTTCCAATTTCATTCAAAAATGACATAGCTTTAATTTCATCACTAAACTCTACGCCAAATTGTTTAGGTAAAATATTTTCAATAGGTTTATCTATTACTAAATAAACACTTATTCCAAAATCTACTAGATTCCTAAAATCTAACTCTATGTTTTTAAATTCTTTCTTATCTTCTGGAAATAAAGACTTTAAATCAATTCTGTTTTGCCAATCACTATTAGAATATGGAGTTGTTAACGAACCTTGATAAAGCCATTGAATCCATTCTTTGAAATCAGCAAATGCTTCATTTCTTGCTTGAATGGGATTCTGATTTACATATTCTTTTATTTCTTGAGTAATACTACTTGGATTTTCCTCATCTATCCCTGACTTTCTAAGCAGTTTTACCTTTAATCTGTAATGAAATGAAGCTTCCATATATATATGTTAATTTAGCAAGTCCTTTTGAATTTTAAAGTATCATTGTTTTTTTATCAATTAATTACATAAATCATCCCTTAATCATCTAAATCAATGGTCTAAACTTGCTATTTGCCAATCTTTTATGTTGCAGGCTTCTTGCACCAAAGTTTATAAGCAAGCCTACTTCCAGATTATACGCTTCCAGATAATTGATAGCCTGTGCTAAATCCAAATCCTCGAGATTTGCTTTCGCTTTAATTTCAAGAGATACCACTTTTTCCACTAAAAAGTCAACCCTTCGTGTACCAATCCACTGATTTCTAAAATATATGGGCATATCGTGTTCGCGACTAAAACTCAATCCGGCTTCTGCCATTTCAATTGCCATAGCCCGTTGGTAAATCACTTCCTGAAAACCACTTCCCAGGGCAGCATGTACGCGCATAGCACAACCTATAATCTTGCCTGTGATTTCCGAATATTTGTACTCTTCTTTAATAATCGTCATAAGCCTACAATGTGTGAACCACTGATTATTCCTGATTTTGACCGCTGATTATTCCTGATTTAATTGATTTATATGATTAATATACTCAAGTATTTACTTGATTTATAAAGCCCTATTTTTTTCTTAATCATATTAATAAAAATAATCACATTGAATCAACGGTTCAGACATTTTTGACCATTGAGTCGCAATTTAATATATCCAATTCTCCTACAATGTGTGAACCACTGATTATTCCTGATTTAATTGATTATATGATTAATATACACTGATTCAATTGATATAAATGAGTATTAATCAATCACGTTCATTATTTTAAAAGCACTATTATTTTTTTTCTTAATCATATTAATAAAAATAATCACATTGAATCAGCGGTTCAGACATTGTTCACCAGTTTAGACTTATTTCCCTCCACAATCCCAATCTCCTCCTCCGTCAATCCATACAACTGATAAACCAATTGGTCGATTTCGGCTTTAAGATAACTGGTTAATTGTTTTTATTTTTATTGTATATATTAGTAAGGATTAAATTCTTTATTTCAAGGTTCTTATGGGTGATGCGTTCCCGTAAATAATACAGCACCAGTTCCTGGAAAGCTTTGTTGTTGATGTTGTCAGGCCGTAGCATTTCGGCTTTGTTGGCAGGGCTTTTGGCTTCAATAATGACACCCACAGTGGAATTGGCACTGGCACCGTTATGAATCACCAGATCTTTGCGGTCCCGGGTGTTAATAAAATGAGCGGCACCGTAATATGTGTTCTTCAGGAAATCTGACACCAGGTTTTTATGGAATTCTTCCGACTCAAACTCATCAATATTGTCTATCAGGCTGATCAGGTTCTTTTTAAACAATTCTATTTCAGGGCGGTTAGGCTTGACTTTCAGAAAGGCTTTGTTTAAGGCAATCCGGGGCTTGAGCAGTTTTAATTCCATAGTGTTAAGATAATAATCTACAAAAATACACAATCGCTTTTAAATTTTAATTAATAAATTGCATGTATTTTTCAATAAGGTTCATCTTTTAGTGAGCCTGCATTTTCTACCTGCTTTATTCCCCCAAACCGACAACACAATTTACAATTTATTTATTTACAATTTAATACCAACTGACCACAACTCAAAAATAGAAAAATAAAATATGGAGAAAAAAATACTTAACCACATAGGACACAATAGAACACAAAAGAGTTTACAATTTATTCATTTACAATTTAATACCAATTCCAGAAATTTATTGATATGTTTTATTTTCTGACCCCAAAACCCCAAAAGGTGGTTTAAGAGAGGGCTTTCACAAGCAATTTACATGTAGGGAATTTTCAATTACCGGGTCATAAAATTCCCTTTGAGGTTGGTGGTCAATAATAACAAAAATGCAAAAAATGTTTGCTTTGAATTTAACAAATACATCAATAAGATATACTTATCACTTAATTATAAATTTTTTAACTGAAATCATTAATTTCATCCCGCAAAATATTTGCCAAAATTACAGGGACTTTACACCGACATTCCCGCGACATTACGGCGACATTACACCCGAATTATGGATATGTTACGGTAATGTTATGGTAATGTTATGGTAATGTTATGACTCTATAAAGGATCATTTTATTTTCGTTTTATTTGCATAATATTTTTTTTATATTTATTTTTGTCGGGCGGAATGTCGACGTAATGTCGCGGGAATGTCGGCGGAATTTTAGCGGAATTTTCGGATAATACCGGGCAATATAATCCTGAAAAAAATGGATTCCAAGAGCTTTGTAAATAATAGATAGTTGAATGTATATCCTTTATAATAAATGGTTTGCAGTCGTATTTAACTGACGGTACAGACGAAGATTAAGAACAGGATAGGATTTATTGGATGATTTAAATTGAAAATAATTAAAAACAAAAAATCAATACTTTTTCATATAAAAAATTATCACTAGTTAATTCAATCTTAAAAACTAATATTATGGCAATTGTAAAAGGTTTTCTACAAATGACCGGCAGTATTAAGGGTATGTCATTCTATACCCGTGTCGGTAGCGACAAAGTGATTATGCGAACAAAAGGTGGTCCCAGCAAGTACACAGTTAAAAATGGAAGTAATTATGCAAAATTACGCAAACATCAACTTGAATGGCAGGGATGTGTAAAGTTTTCTCAATCCATGCGGTATGGTATCGGTGAAACGTATCGACTGGCTGACTTCAACCTTACACCTGTATGGGCAGGAATAGGTAAGAAGATAATAAAACTGGACACTGTCAACCCAGTAGGTCAACGGACTTTACGTTTCTCTCAATGTAAGCAGGAAATGGAAGGGTATGATTTAAACAACAAATATCCCATCACAACAATTTTACGGGTATCCCCTCTGGCTGAACTGAACAGGGAAACACTTTCGGCAACAGTTTCCCTCCCACGGATTAATACATCAACGAATTTGCAGAATATCAGGAAACTACCTTATTTTCGCCTGATCATTAGCCTGGGTACGGTGTCGGATATGATCTATAACCCGGATGGTCTGGTTTACAACTATCAGCCGATAAATGTGAAATTAAATAATGTATCCAACTCAACCCTCAGTGACTGGCATTCAACCAATGATGTTTTGCCGGCTCATGTCCTGTCGGTTCAACTCAATGAAATAGCCATCCCGATATTGACCGATGATGTGACTGTGCTGTTGAGTATGGGCATTGAATTTGGGAATGTAGGGTTTGGAGGTGTGATTGAACCGGTGAAACATGCAGGGTGCGGGAAGATTCTGCTTTGCCGTTAATAAGTTCCGTGTTCCGTGTTCCGTGTTTAGCGTTCCGGATCTGAGAAGTTACTGGTCTTGAAAGTCGCCCTCCCACTTGGAATTGATTGCAGAAAACGTGAATCTTAGATGTGGGAGGGCGACTAAAGGGTGGAAGTATCCCGTTCCATGTTCCGCGTTTCGTGTTTCGGGTCTGAAAGGTTTCGGGTCTT
>Ga0302186_10002423_pt1 | contig 14339 bp, 10 predicted proteins | sample II_Bog_E1_2_FD_198782 | JGI IMG/M metagenome (GOLD analysis project Ga0302186, IMG submission 198782) | Peat permafrost microbial communities from Stordalen Mire near Abisko, Sweden - II_Bog_E1_1 | ecosystem: Environmental > Terrestrial > Soil > Wetlands > Peat | place: Sweden: Abisko... | reverse complement strand
TTTTAATAATTAAAATGACATATTTTAATATGAAAATTTTTAATTACGATTTTTTTTTTTAATTAAAAAAAAATTTTTTAATTTTTGATTTTTTTTCGGGAAAATCGAATAGTTTAGAATTTAAGAATAAAACTAGATGAAAAATCAAAGAAAATTCTCGAAAGAAGCTGAGGAGGAAACTGTTAAGTTGAACAAGGAAAAAACTCATCAATTAGAAAAAGAAAAAATAAATATTTTTGAACTAAATTTAAATTTTTTAATTTGCTAAAGTGTGTTTTTCCAAAATATTTGTGCTTTAGCAATCATTTTCAATCCATGAAAACTAAGTAAAAATTAAAGGTCAAATATATTAAATCCTGGTCTATTTATGAAAAACAATTGTGGTTCAGGTCTTTGAGGTTTTGCATTTTCAAGCAATGCCCCTAACAACAGTAATTTCGCCAAATCATCTACATTTTTAGTTCCATTCATATCCCTCAATCCATTTCTGCATTCCATGTTACTAGGCTCATGATTCAACCCTTCTTCAAAAGCTTGTTTTGCCTTCATGTTTTGTTTCAAAGCCAAATGAATCAACCCTTTTTGGGCATAACCTTTAGCAGCAGTTTTGTCTAATTCTAGATATTTCTGATTCGCTTCCATTGCCGCATTATAGTCATCTAATTTAATCAATGCCCCTGCCTTATTATAATAATAATTTGAAACTGTTGGGTTTATTTCCAAAGCTTCATTAAATTTCTTCAAAGCCAAAAGGAACTTCCCAATTTGGTATAACTCAACGCCTTCTCGATTAATTTCAACAGCCTTTTCAATCAGCATATTCACTGAAGCCAAACATTGACGAAGAGGTATATGAAGAGGGTTGGAATTGACCCCTTCTTGAAGGCATTGGGCAGCTAAATTCACTTGTTTTGACTCCATAAATATTTTAGCCAAGTATAGCCATACATCAGGATTTGTTTTGTCAATTTCCAGGATGGAAGCAAGAATTTGAAGAGCACCTTTTTTATCACCCTTTTCATCGAGGATATAGCTTTTTTTCAGAAGGTATTTGATTTGCTTTGGCTGCAGAATCAACGCTTGGTTGATATAATCTAATGCTAAATCAAGGTTTTTCGCTTTATGAAAAGCATCACTTTTGTCATATAGTTGATCTGTCCACCCTTCCTTGATTTTAGCGATTTTTGCTATTAATTGTTGATTCGATGGATCGAGTTGCAGAGCTTTATTCAACCAAATGACAGCATCTTCATTTCTCTTCAAAATTATCAATGAATCTCCGATAATTTGCAAAGCCTCTTTGCTGTTATAAGGTTCCAACTCCACAGCTCTTTTCCCTTCAATCACAGCCTGATCATAATTCTTCATTTTAAACAAAAATCGAGCCTTGAGTTGATATAAATCTCCTATATTGGGACTTAATTGCATTGCCTTGTTAAGATTTTCCAAACAAGGGCCCCAATTTCCATTTATGGCATATTCTTCAGCATTTTGTTTTAATCTATTAGCTTCTTTTGCCTTTTCTTCATTTATGCAATCAATTCCATCCAGACATTCTTTATTATTCCTATCTATCTTCAAGCCATCTTGATATGCCTTGAATGCATTTTCAAATTCCTTCTTCTCAATGTAGATCTGACCTTTCCTGGCAAAGGCACGCACAAATTTAGGATCCAATTGCAAGCATTTAGTTAAGTTTTTCATTGCCTCATCATATCTATGTAATTTTGTCAGACATCCTGCTTTATTCGAATAAAATTTCGCAATTGATGGATTGCTTTCAATGGCATCATTATATTCATTCAAAGCCTTTTCATATTCTCCATTTTTAAATAACTCATTTGCCCTCTTGTTCACAGTTTCGGAATCTTCGGAATTGGATTTCTTGCTTTCATAAGAAACTTCTGATTTGAATGATTTTTCAGACTTTGGATCTTGTGTTTTTGTTCTCAAAACTTTTTCTTCTTTCTTTTTATTTTCTTCTTTCTTATTACTATTGAAATTCAATTGTGAAACCTCAGTTTTGGCTCTTCTTTCCCTGTCTAAATTTGAAGAAGCATCAAGGCCTGCATCTTCAAGCTTATCCCTGATCAATCCAATCAATGGTTGAATTTCTATCCTTTTTTTGGGATCGTACTGCAAACATCTGGCCAGAATATTCCCCAATGGAAGCTCTTTCAAAAGGGTTTTGATCTCATTTTGGTTGTCCTTATATTTGTCCATTGCCTCTTTCATTTTCTCTATCTTCATATCTCGATCAAAGTTCTCATCATCCACATCATAAAGCAACGGATGTTTTCCTTTGTTCAGCATCTTGAACAAGATAATCCCAAGAGCCCAAATATCAGTGGCTTTGGTGAAATTCTTCACATCTTGAGTGAAAATCTCCGGTGCTAAATATTCCTGAGTCCCTAAAAAGAGCTCTTTATTGGTTTTTGAAGCACTTAATCTGGTTTTCGTTAAAAGTTTGGCGCCTCCGAAGTCACAAATCTTCACTTTCCCTTCTTTGATGAGAACATTGCCAGGCTTGAGATCCCGATGCACGATTTCTCTCTTTTTCTTCTGATCATCGGATTCATGAAGGTAACTCACTGCACTGCACATTTGTGCGAACCAAACCAAAGCCTGATCCTCATCAAGGTCATCCAGTTTACTTGCTAAACTAGAATCACAGAGCTCCATCTTAATCACCAATCTCTCTTCTGATTCGATGTAGAAATCATCATAATAATACACGATATATTCATGTTTCAACTCACGATGAAATTCTGCTTCTTTTTTGAACTCATTCAAATACTCCTTCTTCGTATTCTCGGATATGCTATCTTCAATACCTGCGAAAACATCCACGATTTTCAAAGCGAACTTCTGGAAATTGTGTTCCACAGCAAAAACTAGTCCAAAGCCTCCTCGACCCATACAACGAATTAAATGATATTTGCTTAATATCTCATCTGAAAGGTCTTCTTTTTGGTTATGCTTGCCCTTATGAGCTTGATAACATTCAGGACACATCAATTTATAACATTGGGATCTTTTACATAACATGGTGATCTGCTCATCATGTAAAGGACATGGATTCATGTTTTTTTTGGAGATGGGCTTTTCAGGCTTTTGAGGACGGGTGTTCGATTCCGATTGCTCTTCTTCGTCGGCTTCGGTTTTTGATGTGAGGGGTGCCTTTTTGCGAGAGCTGGAATCGGATTTTCTAGACATTTTGCTTTCATTTTCACCCATAGGGGATGATTTTTTGGTTTTAGCAATAAAATTAAGAAATTTATTATTAGAAGATTGATTATTATAGAAAAAAAAAATCCTGGAATTAATTCTTTTGTTTTTTTTAAATTTTTCTTGTGCCAAAACCCTTAAAAAAAAATAAAGAAAAAAAAAAGCTTGCTAAAAACAAATATTTTTATTCATAAAATTCATTTCCGATTTAGTCAATTTTTTTTCTTTTTCTCGCAAAAAAGCATTTCTAACTATACTTCTAAAATAGCATTCTCAACCCAACCCATCCACTTTAACTTAATCAAGTTTCATCCCAATCAATGAATATCAACGACACATCAATTCGTGTGATCTGTCGTATACGTCCCTTGAATCAAATGGAGCTTTCTCAAGGTGGCAACATCGCCGTGACGTATAACGATAAAACCATTAAAATCAAAGTTTTCATTTTTGTCAAGATTTTTTCCCTTTTTCTGATTTTCGTTTCAAAAGGTTCAAGGCGACGAAAATAAGAACGAATTCACTTTTGATAACATTTTCGGGCCTGAATCTAAACAAACTGACATTTTCCAAACAGTGGCCAAGCCAATAGTTGACAGTAGTGCAATTAATAAAAAATAGAGATTTTATTGTTTTTAAAGGTGTGGTAAGGGGTTTCAATGGGACCATTTTCGCATATGGTCAAACATCCAGTGGGAAAACCTTCACTATGGAAGGTCCATCGATAGATTCTGATGAAAACAAGGGCATTATTCCAAGAATGATGGACGAAATGTTTGATTGTATTATGAGAGCCAATGAAAGTATCGAATTCACAGTGAAGGTGTCTTTTCTGGAGATTTACAATGAGAAAATCCATGACTTATTAGATCGTTTTTACTCTTTCCTTTTAGTTTTTATTAATAAAATTATATATTTTAGCTAGGAAAAATAACTTGCATATAAAAGAAGAGAAAAGCAGAGGGATTTATGTACAAGATGCCACTGAGATCTATGTGAATAACGTGGAACAGATGAAAAGAGTGATGAAAACTGGAGCGGAGAACAGGACGATAGCTGCCACGAAGATGAATGAACGTAGTTCGCGAAGCCATTCGATATTCATCCTCTCGCTTTTCCAAAAGGATATAGATAATGACACAATAAAACAAAGCAGTCTTTTCTTTGTCGATTTGGCTGGATCTGAAAAAATCGCGAAGACTCATGTAACTGGCCAACAATTGGAAGAGGCTAAAAACATTAATAAATCGTTATCAGCTTTAGGAAATGTGATAAATTCGTTAACTTCAGATAAAAAGGAACATATCCCATATAGAGATTCGAAATTGACCCGGATTTTGCAGGAATCATTGGGAGGAAATTCGAAGACTACTTTGATTTTGGCATGTTCTCCTTGCACTTATAATGATAAAGAGACATTAGGCACATTGAGGTTCGGGAATAGAGCCAAGAGCATAAAAAATACTCCTATAATTAATGAGGAAAAGAGCTCAAAGGAGTTGAAAAATTTATTGGAACAGGCTGAAAGGAAAATCCAACAACAAGAGATTGTCATAGAAAGATTAGAAAGTGAATTAAAGAAAAGTGGACAAAATGATATTGAATGGAGGATAGTAGAAGAATTGGAAAAATCCACTAAAGGCGAATCAAAAGAAAATGGAGAAGGAGGAGTCATTTCTAATTCTAATAACAATAGTAATAAAGAAACACCAGTGAAACAAGGTGTCATTAAGCCAACTTCTTCCAATAATAATTCATTGAAGCTATTGAAACAACATATCATGATAACCACACTTTCAGAAGAAAACAAAGTGTTAAAACATGAGAAAAAAGATCTGGAGAAAGCCCTCTTAAATAGAAATAAAGAAATTTATAGTCTCAATGATAAAGTCAACAGCATGGAAGATAATTATAACAATTTTGTGAAAAAGTATTCTCAGGAAACTTATACCAATAGTTTAAAAATGGAAAAAATGTACCATGAAAACCAAATCCATTACCATTTCCTCTTGAAAATTAAAACCGATCTGGCCAGACTCAAAGCAGATTTCAACTTTCTCCTTTTAGGAAATTCATTGAAAATTTTAGACAATTCTTCTCCTAATGAACTCGATGGCAACAAACAACAAATCATCGAAAACATCAGAGATTTGATTTCCTTGATCGAAGGGATTGAGGAGCTCATAAATGAGAAAAACCTGACTTCTCTCACCAAAATCCCTACCAATGATGAAATTTCACAGAATTGGAAGCCATTGAACGATTTCGAGCTAGAAAACAGCGCAGGCGAGAATTTCTCAAGTGATGAGAATAAATCGAATAAACAACCTATAAAAAAAAGTCCTTTCGTGAGTTTGACTCAAAAAACAGAGGAAAATGAGGTTAAAAACATGTTATATCCAAAGACTCTATTAACAGAAGGGGATTATATAGAGGAGAAAGGGGATACTGGAGGTTCTCAATCTATTCCTACGATAAATGAGGAAATATTGATGAATGGAGAGGTGATAAATGAAGAGGTGAAGAATTTGATAATAAGTCAAAGGAAAGTGATCGAAAGTCTGAATCGCAATAATCAGGAAATGACTACAAGAGTAAGAAAAATCTATTAGAAAAACTTAATGATTTGGGGGATGATATAGTTAGAATCATTTAATTCCATTGTCGAGAAGAAAGTGAAGAAATATAAGGAGAAAATAAAGGAACTCAATGAAAATTCAGGCAATAAAGTGAATGATTTCCAACAAGAAATCAATCAAATGAAGGAAATTATAGTTGAAAATTGAATTTTTATAGAGGAATATCTAATTCTTTTTAGAGAGAAAAAAATCTCGAAATGGAGAAAAATAAAGCCAAATTTGATAAGGAACTCAATCAGAAGACTCAAGAACTTTCTGAAATAAAATTGCATTTAGATCAATTCCAAAAGTTCTAAAATTTTCAAATTTTTTTATCAATTTATTTCAAGATTCATCATTGGAAATAAACCAGAAGCTAAAGGACTTTTAGAATATGAGCGAAAACTTAAGGATTTAGGCATCGAGAGACAAAAAGTTAAAAAAACCAATCTTTATTATAGATCTTTATTAATTTTCAGCTTTTTAACGAAATTTCTGTGCTTCGAAAAGAAAACGATGATAAAATAAACGCTATCACTGAAAAAAGCACACAGATTTTCACTCTTCAATCAAAACTTACTAACCTAACAACACAATATGAATCTCTCAAACTTCTTCGAGAAACTAATCGTAATAAATTGGAATCCTCTTCCCCTTCCCAAACCTCCAGAGGCTCCCCTCCACAAAAACACCGTCCCTCTCAAACTCAAATGATATTAACCCCACTTGAAATCCCATCGAAAACCAAACGAAAATCTAAAGAAAATCTTGGTTTCATTGATAAACATATCATTAGACCAATTCGGGGAGGTTTTTTAAAAGAATATATCAATTTTTATTTAAAATTTGAAAAGGTGGAGGAGATTTAACAAATTTCAAAATAAACAATTTCCTTTTGAGTCAAAATTCTTCAGATTCGGATATTGAAAACACTAAAACGGAAGAACCTGTTGAGAAAAACCCCATTAAAGGTAATGGATGTCTGCCCACTGAAGAAAAGGTTTCAAACCCTAGTAGTAAAGAAAGCCCTGAAAAACCTGGCAAAGGACCAAGTTTGCAACATAGTTTCAAGGTATTTGACACCATTTTGAAAGGGAAAACTGCCACTTTGAAAGAAAGGACTATTCCTTGTATTGAAACGAAAAGAATCTTCAATAAAGCAGATACTGTCGAAGTGCATAGTGGATGCTTGAGGTCTGGAAGAATGAAATTAAGCTTATTGGATGAAGTTGAAGATGTGGAAATCAATGAATTAAACAATTATAGCCAGATTCAAAAAAGTGATTTGGAGAGGAAATTCAAACATATCAATTCCAATAATACCGCCATTAAGGAAAAAACAGGAGGCTCGAAAACTGGGAAGAATCTCTTCAACAAATTGAAGAAATTCTTTGTTTAAAAAAGATGTTTAATAATAAAACTAAGATTTTTTTATTCAGCTTCATAGTTTTTGATTTTTTATGGAGAAAATGATTAATTTTTTAATAAAAAACAATTATATATTAATTATCAAAATAATCTAACTTTTTCAGTATTTAAAAAATGACAAACGTGGGGGATAAAAAAATTTAATCGTCTTAAAAAACTCTATTTTTCTTTCTTTTCTATTAAATTATTTATTGTTTTCTGTTTTTTTTTTCATTTTCATTTTAAAATTTATCAATTCGAAAAAAAAAACCAAAAAAGAAAAAAATATAAAATATTGTATTTATTATAAAAATTAATGAAGCTTTTCAAACTGCGCTCATTTCGTCACATCTTTCTCTTGGTTTATTTGGCAAGAGGAATTTTAATTAAAAAAAATATCAGCTATTATGGCTCTATTCAACCTATCTGAGTTTATGACAATAGGTATACTCAATAAGTCCAAAAATCCAGTATTTCGTATCCAATCTATCACCACAGGTCAAGAATATGTATTGAAAAAATTACAACGTCGTGATTTTCAAGCTCATCTTTCTGATTTCGCAGAACTTACATATATTTTGCGTTGTTGCCATCATCCGAACATTATAAAAATTCTGGGTTTTTCAATGAATTACTTAAATAATGAATATAATCTCTGTCTATTGATGGATTTACAAAAGACAGATTTACAACGAGTTATAGATAATAATAGGAAGAATCAACAACAAATGCCCAAAAAACAATTATTATCGCTTATAAAGCAATTGATCGATGCCTTATATTTCATTCAAATTACTGCAAAGATCGCTCATAGAGATCTAAAGCCTGCGAACATACTTCTCGATGCCAATGATAATCCTCTGATAACTGATTTCAGCGAGGCTTATTTCGCTGATAGTATAAAAAACAATGAATATCGTGAGGATGGTATCAAAGGAACCCCTGAATATATGAGTCCTGAACTAAAAGCGGTTTTCCTAGGGACTCATTTTGAGCCGGTGAAATATAATCCTTGGGTTTCTGATGTTTATTCGTTGGGAGTTTTGTTAATAAATTTGGCAAGTAGTTTCGTTGCAGAAGCCAAAATTTCCTTAGAGGAGAAACTGGGTATAATAGAGGAAACTTATGGTAAGATAGTGAAGTCATTTTTGGAAATTTTGGTGATAGAAGATCAACATTTAAGAGGAGATTTCAAACAATTGATTGGGAGCAAGGAGTTTTTGAATGTGATGAATGAAATGAATTTAAAGGATTCGCCCCCTGTGATAACTGATAATGATGATGTAGATGGAGAAAATGCTGATAGAATCAGCATAATTCTGGAAGGGGAAAAACAAGATGATTTGGATGAAAATGAATGTTTTGGAAGGAAAATTAATGATTTGGACGAAAATGAATGTTTTGGAAGGAAAGTTAATGTTATTCAACCAGTTTCAAGTGAAAATATCGAGGAAATAAAACAAAATACTACAGAAAATTCTATTCATTGCCATCGTCACTCTTCTCCTTTGAATAAATATCGAGGTCATGCTTCAGAGGAAATGAAGAAATTAAAGAATATATTAAGGAAATGGAAACAAAATGAGAAATTGAATGAAACCGTGAGTGAGATGTTCAAGAAAATCGTGATCAATATAAAGGAATTAGAGCTTGAGAATAGGGTTCTTTTGAAAGAAATAAAGAGCTCGATGTTGAAAAAATCAAGCTCGATGAATTGGGGCGATGAAAATAAAAATGATAGGGAAAAGTCTAGAACTGCCTCGAATGGAGGAATGACATTGAGTGATTGCAAAAGTTTTAAGAAAAGCATGAACATCATTTATAACATGGAAAACAAGAAATGAATTCAATTAATGAGAGATTTTTTATTTTTTTTTATTATTATTTGTAAAAAGAAAGAATTGTATTTTTGGTTGTAATTATAGAGTTACATAATAACTCTCTTTCTTTAAAAATAGGCTCGAAAAAATTTGTATTTTTTTAAATTCTTTTGAAAGAAAACAAAGGAAAAATTTATAAACTTTTTAAAAAAAAAAAATAAAAGTTTAATGTGTTTAATTTAAATTTACCAATTTTTAGATTTTTCTTTCAAACAAATTGAAATCTTATTTATTCTAGATCTGAACTGTTTTTTTACTTGGTTAATTTTATTGGCCAATAATTTCTTTCATGAGTTTATTAAACTTCCCCAACATTTCCTCTATCTTCTCCTTAATTAAACCAATGCTTTTCTTTTGATATACTTTCACATTATTCAACTCTAATTCGCTACCAAAATCAAACATACCATTATGTTTTTGAGAATTTGGTGATTTATTCATAGGTGATTTTTGCCTAGATGATGGTGTAGCCAACCTAAATGAAGAGCCAACTATCTTATTAACCAAGCCATCGCTTGATTTCCTGATATTCCCAATCACCAAAATAGTATCCCCTTCTTTTAAAGGCATCAAAGCTGAAGGATTAGTCATTAGAAATTCGCTGCCATAGAAATTTTCCAACATTTTTTTCAATTGTTTCATATTTCCAGTTTTTTTCAAAGCAGGACTCATGGTTTCCATTCGTTTCAAGGCCTGGCTTTTCTCAGTTTTGACATTTTCTTCGATTTTACTTCCAGTTTTTAGTAATCCGATGGCGATGACAGTGGGGTTGTTATTCATGAGGAAATATTGCAATTGTCCGAAATATTCAAATTCCGTAACAACTTGTTTATTTACTAATAAACTGTTGATCTTCGAGTTTTGTTCAAAGCTTTCAATTTTGCTGGTGAATTGCGAAGAAATGGGATTAGTGAGATCACGAATGAAACTGGACCATTTCTTATTATTAATGGATTTCGCAATTATGGACATTGATAATGAGCTGAAATGAATGCTTCCCCTAGCGAACAAAGGCCAACAGAAATAGTTATTATTATCCCATTTCGGGTTATAACTGATATATTTCATATTATGTTCTTCCATCATTTCAGTTAAAAAATTATTCAACCCAAAGAAATCAGAGATAATTCTCGTGAAGACAATGCTTTCAGAATCCATGAGGAAATTATTCTTGGCACTGGATAATATGAGAATTTTAAACGCTTTCTTCGGATCTAATTGCACTATATGTTTCACTCTATTCGTACAGCCATAGACATAAAAGATATTTTTCAAAACATCTTGAACCTTCATCAATTCACCAGGATTAGGCTTTTCATCACTAAAGAGAAGTATCGGACGATCAGAATATGATCGAAGAACTAAAGCCACCCTTTCAAAACGATCGAAAGTCCCTTTGATTATGATATGATTCTCGAAAATGCCTTTCGGGGATTGTTTCTCAAAAAGATTATATATTAACGGTATTTCCAGATTTTCAAATCGGATTTCTGGTGGGCGTTTTCCTTTTTTTGAATAAAACTTCTCTTTTTTTATATTCCATTTCTTCAATCGATCTTCCATATGTTCTGCCATTTTATCGAGTAATTTGTCACGTTCATCCATGTTTGCCTTCTTGAAATAATTCATATTCTTGAGATATATCGAATGTTCTTGGCTTTTCTCGGCAAATTCAGTCAATTTTCTGGCATTTTCGAGATCAAAAGCCACTACAAGGCCTATGTCATCTTTTTTTATTTCATAATTCGATGGGTTTATTAGAATAGTTGAATTCTTATATTCTATTCCTATGAGTAAAAGACCCGATCGAGGGGAAAGATTCGGGGCTTGGTTTTTCGAATAATCATAGGAATAATTTTCCGAGATGTCAAAACTACTGAAATATGTTGAAATAACGGCTTCCTTGAATGTTTTGCCCACGAAATATTGAGGCATTTCTATAGAAATGATGAAGGAAATTAAGAAATATTTAACAAAATCATTAAAATTACTTATTGGATAGATTTCCTGACTCATGTTCAAACTATAATCCTGCAAATCCTTGAATTCTTTATCTACATTAGGGCCTTTTTTTTCTCGTAAAGTTGAAAGATGAGTCAACCAAATATTCAAGCCTTGATTTTCTAATGAATTGGCCATGATACATTCATTTATGCTTTCTGAGGATATCACATTGATTTTTGACCAGAGGGAATCCTTTTTGATCTGTTTCGAGAAATCTGAGGATAAAATCAAAGTGATTTCCAATGTTGGGAAGTCATTGATCACCTTCTGGACGTTATAAGACATTTTTTTATCACTTTCGAATTTCTGCGTCGGAGTTTCATTGGGATTCATGGAAAAAACGAACAAATGTCTCGCTTTTTGAAGATTGGTTTGTTTATGCCAGACATTTTCAAAGACATTGGCTTTGAGATATTTGATTTCTGTGCATTTATCGCTGAAATTTTCAAGCCAAGAGCCTAATTCGTTCGGATCATCTTTTCCGACAACGATCATTTTGCTGATCTGGGCCTTTTTAGATATATCTTCGACTTTTTGATAAACAGTGGAAGTCAAGAGATCGCATTGATAAAGTTCATCGAGGAAATATTTCAAGAAGCTCAAAGGCAAATCACCAATAACGACTATATGGTTAGTGAAATGAATGTTCCTTATATAAGGAGACAATTTATAGATATGTTCAGTCATTTCCCCTATATATTTGCTTAATTCTGAGATATCAAAGAAAATCATGCAAACTGTGCTAACTCTTGTTAGACACGTCATCGGGTATATATCCCCATAACCTATGCTCGTCATTGAAACCGTCACATAATACATCGCTGCTATATAATCTAATGTAATGACATCAGCATTACCATTGGAATCTGTATGGCCATAACCTTGATAATTCAAAACCTCGTTCAATGCCATTAGGAAACTAGCCTCAATAAAAATACCAATTCCAATTTCTATACTACTGTCAAAAACGAAATTACGAATTTCGCTTTGTTCTTTCATTGCATCGACATCAGGTTGATTATCGTTTTTCATGATTTCTCGCAGATGTTTAAAAATCAAATGTAGGATCTTTTGTACTTTCTGCAGTTTAAAAGATCGCAAGATGTAAATCAAGGCGAAAATTGAATTTACTCTCTGGAAATCCACGCTATATAATACCGTTGTCACTATTTCCATAATCAAGAGAAGATTGCCCAAATTGTACAAAGTAAACATCTGGATCATATATTTGTAAAAAGATCTCTTTTGGTTGAAAATGTTGAAGAAAATTTCGAAGCCGAAGAAGAAAGCTACAATCAATTCCAAAATTTTTAACGGGCCTTCATAACTCTGATCAAGGCCTCTGATTCTATATTCGTTGGTGAAAATCGCCCCGAGAACGCTCAGCAAATTAAAGAAAAAAATGATCAAATAAAAATTGAAAACGCCTATCCGAGAGATCATTCCGGCCATCGGGTTGTATTCCGGAGTTAAATCGACAACCGTTAGACTTTTCACATAATCTTCCCCTTCTTCATTCCCTTGCAAATTTTTTAAGGCCTGTTCTGTGAATTCATTGATCTTTACTTTCATGGTCGAGAGAGTTTTGGTTTTAATGGCAGATCCTTTAAGACGGGGGGTAACTGCTTCTGCAAGAGGAGAAAATATTTCCAGATTGGTGGAATCTCCATCGAGAGGAGAAGGATGGACTTTGTTTGTGTTTGAGACGAAGGAGTATTTGGATTGGGAAAGGTTGTTTAGTGGTTGGAGAGTCGTGTTCATAGTAGGAATATAAAAAAAAAAAGAATCGATAATGAGAATGTTTATAATATGTTTTTATGAAACTTATAAAGATTTTTTATTTTTTTTTATTTAGAAAATGAAGAAACAAGTTTAATTTTATTTCAACTCATGTTTGATTGGAAAAAACTTTAAAACCTAAACGCTCCAAATAGCTTTACTAGAACAAAATAGCAAAATTTACCTTTTTATATTTTGAAATAATTCTGAAATTTCAAATAAAATTAAAAAAACATTGAATAATTTCATCAAAAATCAAATTTTTTCTTCTCAAATGCAACCCTCCCAATCTCCGATTTTTGTTTCAGGTGCTACAGGTTATCTAGCAGCTCATATCATCAAACTTCTCCTTGAACAAGGCCATAAGGTTCGTGGTAGTGTGCGTTCTCTTCTCAACACTGCCAAAAGCCAATTTCTTTATGATCTTGTCCCTGAGAAAAAAGCTAATCTCGAACTCGTAGAAGCGGAACTGACAGATTCCAAAAGCTGGATTTCAGCACTTTCAGGCTGCGAATATGTGCTTCATGTGGCTTCGCCTATCCCACCATATGTCCCGAAGGATGAAAATGAGATAATTAAGCCAGCTGTTGAAGGAACTCTCAATGTTTTAAATGCTGCTTTGGTCAATAAATGTAAAAAGGTCGTGGTGACTTCCAGTGGTTTGTCTATAGCAGCCGGAAACAATGGGAAATTATGCACTGAAGATGATTGGGCAGATTTGACTAAGATTTCTCATTATCCAAAAAGCAAGGTTTTAGCTGAAAAAGCAGCTTGGGAATTTTATGAAGCTCATAAAGGGGAAATACAAATGACAGTTGTCAATCCTTCATTAATTCTTGGTCCTGGATTGAGTGTTCATGGGAATGCAAGTGAAATACTGGTGGCTGAGCTGCTAAATGGGAATTTCCCAGCAATTCCAGATTATGCTATAGGATTTAAAATCGTGGATGTGAGAGATGCAGCCATTGGAGAAATCAAAGCGTTATTTACAGAGGGAACTAATGGGAAAAGAATTATGTTGACTAGTGATGGGAACTTGTTTTTTACAGATTTGGTGAGGATTTTAAAGGAGGAATTCGGGAAGTTTGGATATAAGTTGCCAGAAAAAGTTGCTAGTAAGGAAGAAATTATGCAGTCTGGGAATGCAGTGGCTATCAGGACTGTAGGGTATGGACCAATGATGATGGAAATCTCGAATGAGAGAAGTGTAAAGGAATTAGGGATGAAATATAGGGAATGGAAGGAAACTTTGTTAGAGATGGGATATGCCATGATTAAGAATGGTGTAGTAGCAAATAAATTGAATTAAAAGATGAATTTATTAAAGAAGAACATTTGAAAGTTTGGAAATTTAAATTTTGACAATTATAAAAAAAAATATTTTAGTTTTTTTATAAAACAAATTTAGTCAAATTAAAAGAAA
>Ga0302186_10002422_pt1 | contig 14340 bp, 17 predicted proteins | sample II_Bog_E1_2_FD_198782 | JGI IMG/M metagenome (GOLD analysis project Ga0302186, IMG submission 198782) | Peat permafrost microbial communities from Stordalen Mire near Abisko, Sweden - II_Bog_E1_1 | ecosystem: Environmental > Terrestrial > Soil > Wetlands > Peat | place: Sweden: Abisko... | reverse complement strand
AATATTTTTTGAATTGCAAAAGCATTTCTATTTTCATTTTTTTTAAAAAAAATTTTTGTTATTATCTAAAATATTCCATCAAATATACGTTTTGATTGCATTAAAAAAAAAATCCTTAAAAAAATAGCATTAATTTCTAAATCTTAATTATTAAATTCAATCATCTTCATTGAATGTTCAAGTCCTGCTTTATAAGTCTGACAGCAATTGGGTGATAAAAGGCTTCATATTTGCTAAAGATCTGCACTGCCAAGTCATGGTGTTTCGCATTCAATGCCACATACAATGGTCTCACAAACTTCATCCTTCCAGTTTTTCCCAAGAAAATATCAACCAAATTAAAGACCTTCTGATTATCCACCATTACATTCAATTTCCACCAAGCAAAAGCCACTTCATAATTCGTATTATTGTTCATACCATATAGACTATCCATTAAATCCAAGAGCTTCACTGATACATTATCAACTCTATCAACGAAATACTGCCAGAACAACAGTTTCAAATTCATATCGAACGTCCCATAGATCTCTTTGTTGTCAGGAATAACATCTCCTTGTCCAGTGATAAAGTCTTGGGCTAATGTTTCAGCATCCCCAAGCACTGTATTCTTGAAGAACACAGACATATCAACTGGAGGTGGACCAGGTTGCCAGATCCAAGTGTTCCAATCAACCTTTTCCAATATAGAACTGGCGTTCGCAAGGTTATCCTTAATGAAACCGGTGAAGAATTCTGCCATCTCCTCATAAACCGGACTTTGTTTTGCGAACCTTGTGACATAGGCTCTTAAAAAGTCTTCGAATCCTGCTTCTCCAACGAGAGACTGTAAATACACAAGGAATTGGAAGCCTTTCTCATATGGCACATCGCTGAAGGCATCATCTGGGTTTTGCCCTTGCAAAGCTGGATGTAAAGAGGAATAACTGTCATTGTACCCATAAGTTTTCATATCATCGGTGAGAGTATTGTTCCCAACGATTGAATAGATGGCATAGTAGTTCCAACCAAACAACCTTAAGCATGCCTTTCTCTCTAAAAAGACGGTGAATCCCTCATTGAGCCAGAAGTTCTCCCAATTCTGGCAGGTCACCCAATTGCCGGTCCACGAATGTCCGATCTCATGAATAGCTACAAACACTCCAGATTTATCTCCAGCAATGATTGAGGGGCTTGCAAATGTGAGCAATGGGTTCTCCATGCCACCATAAGGGAAACTTGGTGGCAAGATGACAATTTTGTAGTATCCCCATTGGTATGGTGTGATGTAAGTTTCTAATGTGATGAGATAGGTTTCGAGGTCTTCAAGCTCTTTGGAAAAAGCTGGGAGGTCGTTGGGTTCAGTGATGACGAAGGTCCTTGGTCCGATTTGTTGTTGTGTGACATTCCCGGCAACAATGGCTAAGAGGTAGCTGGGAATTGGGATGTCACAACGGAATTCAAAGGTGACATTTTCTGATTCAGGTGATTCGTATTGATTGGTTTGGTTGGCACTCATAAAGACGGTGATGTTGCGAGGAACTGTGATATTAGCCGAATATGTGGATTTGATGGCCGGAGTGTCCTGCAATGGTGCCACTGTCCTACAATGAATTGATTCGCATTGTGAGAACAAATAGGGTTGAGTTTTGCTAGAGGTTTGTTCGGGGGTCAGCCAATTCAATGCTGTGGCAGTTGGGCTCGTTTTATAGGAAATATGGATGTTGAAAGGACTAAATAACTGTGGGGTCTGGAGCAGCAAAATGCGCAATTGGTCCCCAATGCTTTCATCTCCGAAGGGGTTGTCTTCAATTCTGAAGGGGATTTTGTTATGATTGTCATCATATATTTCTAAAATGCTTAGGTTTCGAACATCAAGGTGAACCTCGGTAAGGTTTGGGATCAAACTTGAAAGAGTGAGGGTGTTGACACCTGAGAAAATTTGGGATTCGAAATCAACCTTCAAAGCTAAATGGTAATGGAGTGTTCGGACCTCATTGATATTAGCAAGGGAACTAATGTCATAAAGGGGGTCGACTTGAGAGGTGATAGATGGAACTGGTGTCAAAAAGGGTTGGGATGAGGGGGAAACACTCGATGAATAGTGGAAATAAAACAAAATCAACATGAGGGAAGCCAAAATGAGAAAGAGTTGAGACTTGAAAGTCATTTGTTTTGCAAAAAACAATGAAATAATTTTTATATTGGTTGTCAAACCCAACGGGCATTAAAGGAAATGAGAGATACAGTTTAATTAAGAAATACAATAAATCAAAGGGATCTTTTAAATGTTTAATTCATTTTTTTTTTAATTATTTTTTTTCTTTAAAGTCTTTTCATATAAAACTAACAAAATTAAACAAAAAACCAAATAAACTCCTAATGAAAAATATTTCTTTTTTTATAGTCTTGTCCTCTTGTAATAAAAACATTTTAATGAAATCAATGAATGAAAAACAAGTCTAAAAAATAACGCTATCAACTTAAATTATGAATTTTTTTCGTTCAAAAAAAAGCAAAAGAATTCATTGAAAAATTAAAAAGAAACTCATAAAAAATAAAACATATGTATATAAAAAATTAAAAATATAGAGATTTTTTCTTAAAAATTGGATTTCACCCATTTTTTTAAACGATAATTTTGAAAAAAAAAACTTTTCAAATCCTAAAAACGGATCCTTTTTAATTCAAAAAAACGGACCATTTCCTTTAAAAACTTTAGAGTTTTCCCGAACCCATCTTTTGAATTTTAAACCTCCCAAATTAAATCCCCAATGTCCAAACTCCTGACCTCACTTTTCATTACATTTTTGTTCGGATGTTCCCTCTCAATGAGCATCAAATCCCACCTCAAAGTAGTTAGTAAATCTTCAATCAAATGTCTGTCCTTTGCTTCGGGATCATCCTTCAACTCCACAGTTCAAGCAGACGCTTCGGCCCATGCTGATGGTTATCCAACCTGGTTGAGTGACCCTTCCGATTGCAGTACTGACGTGCCATACCTTTCCTCTATTGTGAAACAAGATTTATCTTCAAACTGGACTTTCGCTAAGTTAGAAAATAGAGATGATGTTTACTCCGTATTTGGGACTTACGTTAGCTGCTCTTCAAACTACTTAACTGTGAGTTTGAATTGTGATGATACTTATGTTACATCTGGTGATGCTGTTGATTGCGCCACTTTGTCTCATATTTGGGCTGTGAAGGCCGTAGATAATAGAACTGGATATTACACTCTTTCCAGTTCTGCAAGAAAAGATTGCTCAAAAGGTGTATTGTCCGCAGGATTTAATGATACAACCTTGGTTTTGGTCGAAAAGGATGATGGCAGTGGAAGACAACAATGGAAATTGCCAGGATACCCTGCTGAAGACCTAACTCAATTAAATGACGTCACCTCAAAACAAGCCAAACCTTCAGGCAGAAAGACCAGACTGCTTTAATTGATATAAATATAAAAGGAAAAAAACGAAAAATAGATTATAAAATAAGCATTTTTAACATTTTTTTCGGGAATTTAATTTCTATAGTTATTAAATCCCGAATTTTTAAAGCTGTGATAATATAATACAAATATAAAAAAAAGGTTCGAAAAGGCGGCTTTATTTAAAAAATGGCGACAACTCATCTCCCGACCAAAGATCCCTTACCTAAATCCGATCAATGCATCAAGGGCATCAATTGGGGTCAATACACGCTCGAAGAAAGCAAATTGTCCCTCTTGCACAACAAACAGACCGTGTTGTCTTTAACATTGGAGAAAATTATCAACTCATCTGTTTTGAGCAAAAATGAAGTGGTTTTGGAACTTCCCTTCCGTGAATTCAAAGAGGAGTGAGCGTCTAGAATTTTTGGATGAAATTAATTTTTTTTATTTAGAGAAGACCAATTATGTGAAATGAGATTCTACATCCCTTCTAATATGGAAGTGGTGCGCCATTTTTAAAATTTAAGATATTTTATGATTTCTAAATAGAAAGATACAGAAAAGGAAAAAAAAGATGAGACCGAGGCCCCAGGAGCCTTGGAAACCGAAAATGTTCAGACCCTAGCTGAGATTTTCAATCAGGAGCTTGTCAACAAGGCCAAAATGGGGCAATTTTCAAGTGAAAGCATTGTGACGTTTCCGGAGATCCCTTTAGTAGTTCCCAGGTTTATACTTAAGAAAAATACATCTTTATAAATATATAATAGAGGAAAATATGTGGCTGATATTTACAAGAACTTCCTTCGGTTCCATGGGATGACATTCAATTATCGCATTGAGTTCAAAACTATCGAGAAGGCATTTCTTCTTCCAAAACCAGATGATGTATAGCTAATACATAATATGTCAATGTTTAAATTTTATTTAAAGGTTCATATGGTATTTGTCTTGGCTTTGAAGAGTGCTTTGAGACAAGGAAACACCAGCTACCCTTATATTGTGATGCAGTTTAAGAAGGACTTCGAACAGGAAATAAAAATCAGGTTGAAGCCAGAACAAATTAAGGAGTATGGTGAGGCGTTGAAGGAGGAATATTCAGGCCCATTATATGATATTGTAACGAAAATATTCAAAATAATCGTAGGGGTCAATATCATAATTCCGGGAAATTTCAAAAGGTGGAGTTTTTCTTTCTTCCTTTCTTAATTTTTTTTTTTTTTTTTTTTTTAAATTGTTAGCTCGACAAATCATAGCGGGTTGAGATGTTCGGTTCGAGCCCATGAAGGGTTTCTGTTCCCATTGCAAAAAAGTCTGATTTTTATCAATAAGCCGATAGTTTACATGAGGTTAGATGAAATATTAGTCGCTGAATTTCATAGAGTTATATTTATTAATGAATATAAAGAAAATTAATGCATTTTTAGGTTGCAAGCAATAAAAACACTAGTTTGAAGTATTTTGACTTGGAAATCAAAAGAAAGGATCGAAGTGCGACTCAGACATTCGTGGGAATTGATAAGGCTGAACAACAACTTTTGGAGAGCTATTTCAAAAGCCGGCAAGTCAAGGTCCAAATGGTTGATGATAAGATGGTAAATAAGTTTGATCAAGATTATGATGATGAAGACGAAATGGAGGATGAAGTTCTTTGATATTTTTCATAAATTTTTTATCTGTGATTAAATGTGTTAAAATTTTAGGGGAATCCAAAAAACAAATCCAAAAAAAATCCAAACATCAATGATGATTATGTGGATGATGACGAAGAAGATGATGAAAGCTTCAAGGCGGAAGAGGAAGAAGATGATTCGGATGATGAGGAGGCGGATGAAGAAGAAGAGGAAGAAGATATAAAGGGACCCCAAGCAAAGAAACAAAAAATAAATCATTGAGAAAATCATGAACTAATAATATTTTTAATATGAAAATCAAGAATTTTCTCAATCTATATATAAAAAAATTTCTTTTCTTGATGAAAATATTTATTTAAAAGACAGGGGCAGCAAACAAAAATTAAAAATTAAAAAAAAAAAAATAATTATTATTTGAATTTTTTTTTCTTTTTGCCTTATTAATCACATTTCGAATCTTGATGAATTTATATTCATAAAAAAAAAGAACTTCGACAAGATGATAATGTTTTATCCTTCTTTGTGTAATCATAACAAAAATTTAATCACCGACTCAAAAAATCATAAAATTAAAAAATGATGTTAGAAAAATGGTTTTTTTTTTAATAAACTAGAAAAATTTCAAAGTTCATTCTTCAAAAAAGAGTTAATAACATTGAAACCAAAAGAAATAATAAAGTTGCTTCAAAATTTTGTTTCTCATGAAAAAAAAATTAAGGTTTTTTCTTAGTTAATGATGACTTTGCTGCAAGAATTAACAAGTGATGTTTAATGCGTCAATTTTTTGTTTTTAATTTAAATAGCGAACTCTTCTTGCGGAAATTTCAAAACCAAAACAAAACCAAAAAACACAAAACCAAATGGAAAGAATCACCACAATCAAAGGCCACATAACCAACAAGACAGCCTCCAAAAGCACTTTGACCCTAACCGACAACCGTTCAGGCAAAACCATTGAAATACCCATCAAAAACAACTTTATCAACGCCAATGATTTGACCAAATTCGTGGACCCCCAAGGGGAACCTCTCAGATCCTATGATCCTGGTTACATGAACACTATAGCTTGCGTAATTTTTATCTTTTAAAATAATTTCTGAATGTGTTTTTGTAAAATCTAGACTTCAAAAATCTCCTTCATTGATGGAGACAAAGGGATTTTGGAATACAGAGGAATTCCCATTGAGCAATTGGCTGAGAAATCGAATTTCTTGGAAGTTGCCTTCTTGCTCATTTACGGTGAATTGCCAACCAGAGACCAATTCAAATATTGGGAAAAGAAAATCATGACACACACTTTTCTTCACAATGATGTCGGGGTAATGATGAAGTCATTCCATTATGATGCTCATCCTATGGGAATGTTGGTGTCTACTTTGGCTGCCATTTCCACCTTCCATCCAGAGGCTAACCCAGCCTTATCAGGTCAAGATGTTTACAAAGTAAAAAAAAAATAATTTTGCAGTTTTGATGGGTTTTTTTTGCCGAGTAGACATCAGTCAAAGTCAGAAATAAACAAATCCACAGATTGTTGGGAATTGTGCCGACCATCGCCGCCAACGCTTATAGACACAGAATGGGAAGAGCCTATAACAAACCACAACAAACCTTAGGATATGTTGAGGTAACACTTTTTTTTTTATTGATTTCTGGAGGGATGTACGATTTTATACTTATATATTATATGAACATGAATATCCTATGATGAACATTTACAGCTCTAGAATTACAATGAAATAATTGTGATTTCAACTTTAAATCTGAAAACTATTTCATTTTCCTTTCATGCCTTTATATATTTATATTATGTTTGAACACAGAACTTCCTCTATATGTTGGACAGAATGAATGAGAAGGAGTACGTCCCCCACCCAAGATTAGTTCACGCTCTTGATGTCTTGTTCATTTTGCACGCCGAACATGAACTCAACTGCTCAACCGCTGCTGTGAGACATTTGAGCTCCAGTGGATTGGATGTCTACACTACAATGGCAGGAGCTGCTTCTGCTTTATATGGACCAAGACATGGGGTTCCTTCATAATTAAGCCAATAACTAAAAATATTTTAGGGAGCCAATGAAGCTGTCTTAAGAATGCTGGAAACCATTGGATCTGTCGAAAACATCCCTCAATATTTGAAGGAGGTTAAAGACAGAAAAAAATTGCTTTACGGTTTTGGACACAGAGTTTACAAAAACTACGACCCAAGAGCCAAAATTGTCAAGAAAGTAACAAAACAAAAAATTTCATAAAATTCATTCATTTAAGGTTGCCTATGAAGTCTTCGAAATCGTTGGAAAGGAAACCTTGATTGAAATGGCCCTCGAATTAGAAAGGATCGCATTGTCTGATGAATACTTCGTAAAGAGAAAATTGTTCCCCAACGTAGACTTCTACTCTGGAGTAATTTACAAAGCCATGGGATTTCCAACTGATATGTTCCCTGTATTGTTCACTTTACCAAGAATGGCTGGATGGATTGCCCATTGGTAAGAATTTGAAAAATAAGGTTTTTGTAAAAGTTATGGCTTTGTAGGAGCGAATTTTTGGATGATCCTGAGAACAAAATCGTGAGACCAAGACAAAATTATATCGGATATGGCAAAAGAGATTATATTCCTGAAGAAAAGAGACAGGAGAAATCATTTTATTTGGAATCAACTCAAACTACTAGACAAAAAAGAAGAGAAGCTGCTTTGATTAAAAATTAAAAATTTATAAAAAAATTGATGAAATTTAATTTCAAACTATTTTTTCACATTTTCTTTTTCTAATAAAAATGGAAAATAATTTAGAAAGCTTTTCTAATTTCTTGTTTAATAAAAGAAGTCTTTAAAATTATTATTATTTATCATTTTCTTTATTATTTTATGTTAAAATACTAATATTCATTTTTTAGAATCGGTGGGTCTTGCTCAAATCACAAACCCAAGGAAATTTAGAAGAATTTCCCCAACCCCAGATTCTGCTGGAGTTTCAGCAGTTGGATCTGATGATAATAAATAAAGGGGCGCCGAAAGACTTTCGGGTTACTTTTGGCTTCATTCAATTGCTTGAAAAAGACACTTTCTTCCATCGGAAGAGAAATCTTTCTTTCCGAATTGAGAAAACTGCCAAAATCGGAAATTTTTTCGTTCTCATGAACGATTTCACTTTGCATTTTTCTAAAGTTTGGTCTTTCCAAACTAACATTCATCATGCTGGGTACCATTGTTTGAGCTTTTAGCAAAAATAAAAAACATAAGTAATGAAAAGAAAAATATATATAATTTGGGAGATTAATATAAATTCCATCTCATTATCATACATCCCCCCCACCCCCACCCCCATCTTGCAACAAAATATATACAAAGAAAATAATCGAACAAAATTTAAAAGAAGGAAAAATACAAAATGCTTTAAAAAAAAAATTTAATTTTTCTTAAATCAAACAAAATTTTACCTCTAAATTTTCTGTCATTAGCCATGATTTTTCTGAGCACTTGTTCAGATTCTGAAGAGATACTTTGATTGAGTTCCACATCTTCGGTTTCAATCTCTGAATTCTTGCAATTTCTGAATGTTTCTCTGCTCAGGTCGACTTCTGTACTCAAGTACTTCTCTAATTCCTTGAGTTTTGCCTCTATCTTGTCTTTTTCTTCCTTGAGTTCTTTATTTTCCTGTGTGACCTTCTCGCATTTTTCCTTTAAATGCACAATCATTTTGTTTTGTTTCTTGATGATTTTTTCATTGAACATGTTCTTTTCTTCAAGGCCAAAAGCGATGTCATCCAATTTCTTTAATTTTGACAGCAAATCCTCAAGTTTGGAGGGTTTTGAGCTTGTTCCTGAACTTTTGCGCTCAATGATTTGCTTGGTCATTTTTTCCTCTAAGGCCTTGTTCTCTTCTTCTAAAACTTGGACTTGTTGGATCTTTTCTGACATGAGATCAGAGGTCTTTTGGACTGTTTGACCAGCTTGAACTAAAAACTTGCACATTTTCTTAGTTTTTTTGAATTTTGATTATAAAAAGGATGTCATTACGTCAAATAAATACTTTCAAGGATGTTTTAAAATTTTATTAACGAGAATAAAATTTCAGATAAACAAGAAGAGACTGTTTGGAAAGGTTTGTCTCAGTAATTTTACAAAGTTTTCAGAGAAAAATTCAAAGGACTATGCAATGGACAGGGAAACTTTACCTTGGAGAAGGATTTTCTGATGTGGGCGATCAATTTTGATAATCCGGAGAATGCGTAGTCTACGTCATTTTGAATTGTTTTTAAGAAGGAAAAGAATCGTGAAAAAAAAAACTTGAAAACAAAAATTAATCGTAAATGTTTTTAAATTTTTTAATTTATTTTTAATGCAGAAAAATTTTCAAAACAAAATTTCTTCCAAGATAAACAAGACAATCTTAACGAACTTGTTTATATATTAAAGAGCCCACCCCGCCCCCACCGGACAAAAAAAAATAAATTAAAATTCCCCCCGCAAAAAAAAAATAATTTTAAATTACAAAAACAAAAAAACAAGTCATTGCTGTTTTTTATAATAATATAAAATTTTAAACTGAAAGTCATATGTGCACCTGCGTTCATAGATGGAAAATCCGGCAGCAAATTATGGCTTCGTTCATTTCACTGACAATCTTGCTTTTGTCCGTCATTTTCACAATCATCATAGTTATAATACACTTCATTTCCCCTTTATATTTTCCTCATAGGTGACAAATGCTTATCTACTCCAGACCTCTGCAAGTTCGATCGGTTCTTTAGTTGAACAACTAATGCAAAACAACATGAATTACATAAATCAGTCTCCATTTTATTTTGAACGAAATAATTGAAAATCTTATATTTTCTTAGAGAAAAAGGAAATATAGTGGATAAAGATGCAAGTGATATCGGTTCGAGTCTATTTATTTTGAAGTACCTTTTGAGTGAAATCATTGACTTTCGTATTTTTTTTTTAAAAAACACCTTTGTTTAGACAGTTTTAAGAAAGTTTGGAGGGTTATCCACAGATAGATTCTTACACTTATGATGAATTTTCCCAAAAAACTGATGTCTCTTTTGTCTCTGATCCAGACTATGGACCATATCCCATTTCCTATAACGGTTCAACCTATTGGAAGCCAGCATATTCTGTTGATTCAGAAGAAGGAAACGTTCATAAAAATTATAATTTTTCAATTGAGAAAATGAAACAACTAGAATTTTCTTGTAATAACAGCGCAACTCGATCGTTTCATGGACTCGTTGTTCCGAACCGTGGAACTCAGTCCTTATTTCAAAAGAGTGAACATTTATTACCTCAGTGATGATATGAAAACACAATTCCTTCGAACCTTCCCCGCTGAAAAAATACTCAACAATGATTATCGGCTCAACCAATCAAATACCGATTATGGTTGATTTTTCTCATAAAATCCTTTAAAACATTTTATAAATGAAGAATATTATTTTGAGTATACATATCAACTGTTCGATAAATATCAAAGCGACATCCCATATGCTTTGTCTACTGGGCCATATATGGATGTTAAGACCTATGGTGATCCTCTTTGTGGCTTTTGTGGGCCAATGGTGGTTGGATCTCAGATAAAAGGTAAAAGGTGGGTATTTCTGATAAAAATAAAATTGATTTTATAAAGGTGTGATTGAATATGAGATAACACGAAAATTTTTCGATGAATACACTTATTGTATTGAATAAGAACTTTAAATTGTTTGTAAAATTATTTTAGATATCAAGTTTCTCAATACTGGATTTGGTATTTTTTTTAATTACTATGGGGTTGTGCTTGGCAAGCCTCCATTTTGGTCAGAATTTAGCGATAATCAAACCATTTTTCTCGATCTTATTCCAAACAGGACAGGTAATTATTTTTTTTCCATTTTTTGGATTTTTTAAAATTTTTTTAGATATTGACGCAGCTGATATCACTAATTTGCAAGCCTGTAAAACTAACAATAACAGCCTTAGACTGATCACAATCTTAGATGAGTTCTATAATTTCAACTTATTTTATGAAAGCACAGCACTTTTGCCTTATGATTTGTCAACAGCCCAAGTTTTTTTTTTTCTAAAAAAGATTTTCGAATCATTGTAATAAATTTTAAGTTTGGTGAATGGGAATACGGGTTCAAATTATATATTCAAAAGGATGAGCTAGAATCAACAGAAAGCATGGTTAAGGAATTAATGAAAAAACATTGGATTCTGATGCAATTCATAGGGATGATATGTTGTTCTTTGACTTTGGTTGCAGTGCTCTTATGCTCTTACAACGTCACGATAACCATTGCCAAGCCTTTGAAAACCTTGATAAAATTCGCAAATCTTATTAATAGCAAGGTTACTGAGAAAAATTTCCTGGATGATGCAAGAAAGGAAGTGATGAATTTACCAGAAGTTATTGAATTATTAAAGAATTAAAAAGAAATATATTTCTAGGGAGAGTACCAATTGAGACATTTGATCATTTCTTTTAAAGATTTGATGGGTGTTATGACTAGTCAGAAGAAACCTAAAGAAACATTTATGAAGCCGATATTTTATCCATTGAACCAATTTCACCATGACTATGTGGAGAATGCAAAAAGGGGTGTTTCAGACATTAATTGGAGAGGAGTGATAGAGAAAATAACCAATGATGTTGAGGATGATGAAATAAGTGACTTGTTGGAATATTGATGCATTTTTTTATGTTTATAATTTGAGAAATGTATATAAAATGCTGATTTTTACATGTTTCAAAAGAAAAAATAAACTTTTATAAAAAATTGAAATTTGAATTAATTAGATATTTAATGAAATAATAACAAAAAAACGTCATATTTTTGAAATTCATTTCCTTAAAAGTCTCAAAAATCTAATTTGCAAATTAAGAAATGCAGAAATATTTCGCTGACCACACTGAATTTAGCAAAATTGCCGCTTTGCCGTCTTTCTCCGAAAAGATAGAAGAAACAAATTCTTTTTGCTCCAAAAAACCATTTTCTTTCTTCCAAGTCATTGATTTTTTTCTTCATCTAGAGCAGAGATTCTCAAACAGATTCATGGCAGTTGCATATATGATGATTTCAAATATTTTGTATACTTTGTTAAGTCTATTGACAAAAATCAGCTCCGATATACCTCCATATCAACTAGTTTATAATCGTGCTTGTTACGAGATAATTTTGTCATTTGCTACAATTGTTTTAATGAAGGGGATCATTTTTACGAAAAACCCACAAACATATAAATTACTTTTGATCAGGGGGTTTTTGGGAGGCATGGGTTTAACAATGTATTTTCATGCCATATATTATTTGCCAATTTCTATCTGTGTGGTGCTTTTTATGTTGACTCCTTTATGGATCGGGATAGTGACTTCAGTCAAAGAAAAGAAATTCGATAAATTGACATTTTTATGTATGCTGGGTAGTTTCATTGGAATGACTCTTATTATAAAACCAGGGTTTAGAGATAAAGATGAAAATGGCACTGGTGGTCAAATAGGGTTTTATATTGGAGCATTTCTGGCTATTATGACTAGTATATTATCGGGTATCGTATTTTTCTCGATCAAAACTCTAAAAGGAAAAACAGAAATAGCTACTATTGTATTATATTTCAACGGGTTCAACCTCTTGTTTTCAGCAATAGGACAAATTTTCGAAGGAATAAAAGTTTTAAGCTGGCATGATCATTTTACCCTAATGACTATTGGGCTCTTTGGATGGTTTGCACAAATGTTGAGGTCTAGAGCGTTGATGTTGGAAAAGGTGTTTTTTGTCAGTGTGTTAATGTATATGCAAATCGCCTTATCTTACCTTGTTGATGTTTTTATTTTAAAGATTGAGTTTGATCTTTATTCGAACATTGGATGCTTGATCATTGGAACAACAATGATTGGTTTGATTTACATTAACCAAAACGAAAAATGATGTTGAAATTATATAAATTTTAAAGTAAACATTATCATAATCTAATAAAAAGAGATAGTCTGAATTAAAAAAATTATTTTTAAAATAATTTCGATTTCAAGTAACATACATATTTATTATTAATTTAACAAATAAGAAATAAATAACTTAAATACATGATTTTATTCATTTATCCCTTTGTTCCATGTAAATCAAACCAATCATAGCAGTTCCAATGATCAAGCATCCAATGTTGGAATAAAGATCAATTTCAATCTTTAAAATAAAAACATCAACAAGGTAAGATAAGGCGATTTGCATATACATTAACACACTGACAAAAAACACCTTTTCCAACATTAATGCCCTAGATCTCAACATTTGTCCAAACCATCCAAAGATCCCAAGAGCCAATAGGGATAAATGATCATGCCAGCTTAAAACTTTTATTCCTTCAAAAATTTCTCCGATTGCTGAGACCAAGAGGTTGAATCCGTTAAAATATAATACAATAGTAGCTATATCTATTTTTCCCTTTAGATTTTTAATCGAGAAAAACACGATCCCTGATAATATACTAGTCATAATAGCCAGACATACTCCAATATAAAACCCTATTTGACCACCAATGTCATTTTCATCTTTATCTCTAAACCCTGGTTTGATAATAAGAGTCATTCCAATAAAACTACCCAGCATGCATAAAAATGTCAATTTATCGAATTTCTTTTCTTTGACCGAAGTCACGATCCCTATCCATAAAGGAGTCAACATAAAGAGCACCACACATATAGAAATTGGCAAATAATATATGGCATGAAAATACATAGTTAAACCCATGCCTCCCAAAAACCCCCTGATCAAAAGTAATTTATATGTTTGTTGGTTTTTGGTATAAATGATCCCCTTCATCAAAACTACAGTCACAAATGAAAAAATTATCTCGTAAAAGGCTCGGTGATATACTAATTGATATGGAGGGATATCGGAACTGACTTTCGTCAAAAGACTTAACAAAGTATAAAAAATGTTTGAAAGCATCATATAGACTACTGCCATAGATCTGCTTGAGTATCTCTTCTCTAGATTAAGAAAAAAATCAATGATTTTGAAGAATGAGGTCATCTTTTTGGGATTTTTCTCTTCAACGATTTCTGTAAAAGAAGATAAGGAGTTTAAAGAGGCCATCTTAAAGATTTCAGAGGGCTCCGGAAAATATTTCTGCATTTATTTTTTTTACTATTTTGAATTTTTTTTTTTTTTTTTTACTAAATTTAAAAAATTTCCTTCCTTAATTTCGTTTGAATTTTTTGGTCAAACTAAATAAAAAATTTTTCCTTTTTTTATTTATTAAATATTTCATATTAATTAAATATATTTTAGGTCAAATATCTCCAAAAATATTTTTT
>Ga0302186_10002420_pt1 | contig 14358 bp, 15 predicted proteins | sample II_Bog_E1_2_FD_198782 | JGI IMG/M metagenome (GOLD analysis project Ga0302186, IMG submission 198782) | Peat permafrost microbial communities from Stordalen Mire near Abisko, Sweden - II_Bog_E1_1 | ecosystem: Environmental > Terrestrial > Soil > Wetlands > Peat | place: Sweden: Abisko... | reverse complement strand
TTGCCGGACTTTACGAAGCAAGAAAAACCAGATGATAAAACCTTGGCAATGACCAGACGTTTCATTCAGAAAATAACGGATGGTAATGTTCCCCCAGAGGATTACATTAAAACTGCCCATGATGTCAGCAAAGAGCAAACTCTTTTAGATAGGCCGGAGATTGCAGGCTATCCAGATAAAGGACTGACCGAACAAGATGAGGATGGAAACAGAGGGGTAACAACACCAGATGGCGGTGGACAGCCGGAAGACAACGAAAGCTTTGGAGATAAATACGGTGGATAATCAGCAGACAGATCAAGTTACTCCTGATGTCTTAAAGAACGTGCCGCAGATTGCACCTACGCCTAAGTTTGATATTCAGAACGCACAGCCTTTGAAGACGCCTCCACAGTTAGCCACAGGTAGATATAAGCGTCCCCAGGGGGATTTAGAAGCGGACCGTGGCGGAACTATGCAAAAGGTGGATGATTTGCAGCGCGGACCCATGACCAATAAAATGGTCGAACCTGATCTTGCCCATAACAATCCAGATCAACAGGCACTTGGAAGCGTTTTTGCGGGTCTTGGCGTTGTTGACATGATGCGAGGCGTTGAAACAAACAAAGAAAAACCTAAACAGACAGGTGATGATTTTAAGAACCTAACAAGTGGCCTTTGGGACAATGCTATGCGCGGTCTGTACGAGCCAAACAGCGTTGACACCACAAGCCAGTTTATTATGAAGAATCCCCATATCTTCGGTAAAACCAATTACCAGACCGCTGCAGTATGGGGAACCCTGGCAGAATTTACCGCTACAATGGCAGTTAACCCCTTAGGCGCATTACCGGAGGCTTTTGAATCAATGAGCAAGGCCGGGCAAGACAGGATGCTATTCAATAAGATCACGCAATCCCCACAGTACGGGGATAATATCATGGCTATGGCAGAGCATAGCGGCAGGCCATGGCAGTCCGTACATTCCCAAGGTCAGAGAGAACTTTGGAACATTATAAACAAAGGAAATTATTTTAACAATTTAAAGGCAAATTTGGAACTGCATCAGCCTTTTAGATTGCAAGGCCTGACAACGGAAGACGTTGGAGAATCCCTGCCATTTCCCAAAGAAGACCCCGCTTTCGGCCTAAAACCCACAGTTCTTGTCAAAGGTAAGGAACCATCCATAGGCATTGACCATGAGGATGCTTTGGAGAAGATGGGAATGAGTAAGGATAAGGCAGTTGAGGGAAAGGACTTTCAGGCTGGATTTACTACCCCAACAGGTGAGTTTATTACCCGTGAAGGTTCAAAATTACCTCCATATAACCTTCCTAATGGTCATTCAGAGGACATACCGGAAGAAAAAAGAAAACAAGCCATAGAAGGGCCACAGAACTTTAAGACGGCAGAAGAATACGTTAAGTCAAAAGGTGATGTGATTTACCACGGAAGTGGCACTAAATTTGATAAATTTGATGATGGCATGAGAGGTTCTATCACAGGAGCAAAGAGCGCAAAGGGAGCAATATGGTTTACAGACAATCAAAGGGTTGCAAAAGCATACTCCATCTTTGCCGCAGAAACAGGGCCAGTTAAAGCATTGCTTGATAAAGCAGATGTCGCTGAAAAGATAGCTCAAAAAAGTGGTAAGCAAAGCGATTGGGATAAGCACGATGATTTATTGCGTCAAGCAGAAGAAATGGACACTTACGATAAATCTAATTATCGTCGTGAATTATCTGATGTAAAAGAGGCTGTATTAAATAAAGATTTGGATATGTTCACAGTTGACGCAAAAGGAAAAACTCCACAAGAGTTATCAGATGAAGGAGATATTGATTCATGGCTCAACGAACAAATTAAAGAAGCAAAAAAACAAGGGAAAGACGGTCTGATAATTAAAAATCTTGACGATGCAGTAGGTCTTACCAATGCCCCAGCTACTCATTACGCAGTATTCAAAAGCGAAGGAATAAAATTAAAATCTGAATTGATGAAAGAATGGGAAGAAGCTAATCGCCTAAAGGCTGTTCACTCTGCTTTGTTAGCCCCTTACGAAGTCCCATCACCCGTAAGCCCTTCAAGCCTTTTAAAGAAACGATACGACTACCTGAACGGTCAGGCAGATGCAATAAGGGGGGAACATGAAGCCTTACGCAAACAGATTGAACAGGACAAGAAGCGTGGATTCTCTACCGGACGACTGGAACAAAAACTTGATAAGGTCGGTCAGAAGTATGTCCAAATTCATAATCAAATTGTTGAACTTAACCTCGGAAAAGTTAGGGTCAATGAAATCAAAGAAGAAGTAGGACAGGCCAAAATTGAGGACATCATTAAAGACGTACAGGATGCCCAAGAAAAGGCTAACGCCGAAGGTTTCAAGAAAGGAATTGCCATTGGCAAAGAAAAAGGCCGGATAGAAGAAGTCCAAAGGAAATCCGCTTTAGAAGTGTACGCCAATTACAAACAAAAAGCCGTTGAAGAAATGAACAAGATCGCCGCAACCCTACAACGTATTAAGGACAGTACAGAGGGCTTGCCGATTGAATACAAAGAGCAACTGGATAACATTTTAAAGAATTTTGACTTACGCAAGCGCACGGGCAAGACCATAGCAGAGCGTGAAAGCCTTCGTAAGTTCATTGAGAAGTCCAGAGCCAACGGAGATGAAATTAAAATACCACAAGATGTCTTAGATGCCGCTTACCAGACCCCTTTAAATGACCTTACCTTAACTCAATTAAGGGATTTGAATAACATGGTCGGACAAATTTACCGCATGGGACGATTGAAGGATAAATTACTGGAAGTAAAAGGTCTTCGTGATTTAAAGTCCGTCGTCGATGAAGCTGTTAAGAATATAACGGGCGGAAAAGGAATAACCCTTGTCAATAAATTCCATGAAGATTTAAAGAAGAATGACCCAGGAATATTTAAAGCAATGGCAGAGGCGGCCAAGAAGCACGGATCTAATCCTCGGGAATATTTAATCTCAAACCTTATGCCCGAAGTCCAGATATTGTTTTTGGACAATCTTGATAACGGAGGGATTTTATACAATAAACTATTTCAACCTCTGCATGAGGCCACAAACACCTCGATGGATAATATCGACAAGGCCAACAAAGCCACAAACGATATTTTCAATTACAAGAAACCGTCAGACTTTAATAAGACCATTCCTTTGGGAAATAGCAAGATACGAATTGACGATGCAATGTGGGTGTATGCCAACTCCGCTAATGATGTTCAACGCGCTCACGCACAGGCCACGGGCGTTTCTGACAAAGACTTTGAAGAAGTAGAAAAGAATTTGTCCGAAGAAGACAAGATGGCTGTCAGGAAACTTTGGCAGTATTACAATGAACGCTTTAAAGAATTGGCAGATTTAAGGTATGAACTGGAAGGGGTCGTAACCAAACAAGAAGATAATTATTTCCCGATACAAAATCTTGAAGACGTTTCGCCAGAGGATGACATGCTTTGGGAGAACACCTTAAGAAGTGATTACCGTAAGGGTTCCATTGACAAGGGAATGTTAAAGACCCGCACAGGGGGAAACAAGGCTTTTAAGAAATGGAACTTCTTTGGAACTATCGGGCGCAACATTGACAAGGTAGAGCATTATATAGCGTTTGCCAAAGCGATCAGGAACGCAAACAAGATTGTCAATCATCCAGACCTAAAGGCCGCAATCGTCAACCACAAAGACTTTGGAGAATTTTATTACAACACTTTATGAAACAGATTGGTTTTCAAGGTTGGGCCGCGGGACCCGCATGAACCTTACATCTGCTTTCTTAGGTTTGAATCCTTCACCGGCCCTAAAGCAATGGACTGGGTTATTCTACGGGGCAGAAATGGCCGGAAAGAGTGCTACGCTAAAGATGCTTCCCAAGATGTTATTGAACTATAAAAAAATGTCTGCACAAATAGACGCTGAATCTTCAATGATGCGTCATGCTAGTTTACGTCAACAAAGAGAACTTGAAGAAATGTTCTCTGATAGGGGATTCTTTGAGAGGACAGGGTCATTAACCGCATATCATAAGTTTCAAGCAGGGATGATGTTCTTAACCCAACAGTCTGATTTAATCATACGTCGTGCTGTTTACCTTGGAACGCAACAGGCATTAAAAGATCAAGGGATCACGGATAAAAAACATTTAATCAATGAAGCGGAGAGAGTCGTGCGTCGTACTCAACCTATGGGTGGGATTACCTACTTACCGGATATTTTTAGGGGCGGCGAAGGCGCAAGGCAGATAACTTTCTTGCGTGGTCACGTTAATAAACTTTGGAACGTACAGGCTGAAATGGTTGCAAAAATGGCTAATGGTAAGATGCGAATGGCTCAAGTTTTCTCACAGATTATTATGAACAACATATTGCCTATGTTATGGCTTGCGGCCGTTACCGGAACGGGGATATTCGCAGTTAAGAAATCAAAAGAAGAAGGTGGGTTTTTAGGGATGGAAGTATCTCAAATGGTAACTGGTATTCCATTAGTGGAAGACGTTATCAATGACATTAGGTCTGGTCGTAAAGATACCAACATACCAATGTTCGAGTATATACAGATGGCTTTGGATGCGGTTAATGCGAAGAACACCAAGAAACACCCTGGGCAGAAATTAAAGAAAACTTTGGAGTTTGCAGGGGCGGCTACAGGGTTGCCTGTTGTGGGCGCAGAGAAATTAACAGGATGGGGAAAGAATGACGAAGAACATTATAAAAAGACTAATCAAGGGAATGACGATATTTACCGATAAATAAATCCTGTAAGGAAATGTGGTTCAGTGAGGCATTTATATACAAACACTGCGAGGACAAAGTAGGTAATAATAGTATAAAATTTCAATGCGAATCCCATATATGAAGGTTACCACGAAACAAAATAAAATGCAATGAGCAATACAAATGTCCATAAATTACGTATAATAAAGAAAATCAAGTACGTCAGGAAGAAGAAGGCGACAAGGAATAACTTGAACGTCGAACTAAAGAAGATGATAACGGAGGCGTATGCTTAATATTGACATCAAGACGATACCTGAATCAGAACATCGTTATTGCACTCTTGGGGACTATTGGGACGATGACAAAGGAACGCACATAAGGGTCAAGCGACTTGAAAGCGAAGATTCCGAGTTCTTGGTGGCTTTGCATGAGCTTGTAGAACAGTACCTTTTAAAGAAATTTGGAATTAAAGAACCGGATGTTATGGCCTTTGATATTATGTTTGAAAAAGAACGGGCAGATGGAAAGTGGGATCAAGACGCAGAGCCAGGTGATGATCCCCGCGCTCCATATCGCAATCAGCATTTTATGGCCGAGGTTATTGAAAGAATGATGTCAGTATTTATCGGTGTTGATTGGAAACAGCATTGCGAATTTCAACAGTACGAGCCAAAGGTGTTAAATGGCATGGAAGAAGAAGTATATGGTAATAAAAAAAATTAGCATGTTATGTATCATTGGGATGCACGAATGGATATTAATTGATCCTTTTAATTCTCATGGTTGGATTTGTAAAAAATGCGGAAAGACAAAATGAAAATAGATTTTGGAAATATAATATTACTTTTAATTTCTGGGCTTCTTATTGTTTCTTTTATAGGAATGTATTGGCAAACGCTTGTTCTAACAAGTGGGAGATGGTTCTAATGAAAATATTAGCCATTGATAACGGTTTATATGTTCCTCAAATAGAGGCCCTCTCCGATGGTGGAAAAAATGAAGTTATTTATTATTCTCCTTGGGGTAAGCCGTTTCCCTCAATCGAAGATAAGATGAAGGGATATGGTTATGGAAATATTAAGAAAGACCTTTGGTTTTTTAATCACGTTCTTAGCTCTGATTGTATTTGCAACTTTGACGTATCTAACAATGATCTTATTGCTTATCTTCGGGAGGCTCATCCCGAGAAGTCTGTATTCGGCGCAGGTAGAGGGGAAAAGTTGGAGCATGATCGGGTATTTCTTAAACAATGGCTAGAGCATTATAATCTTCCCGTTGGCCCGTATAAGGTTTTAAAAGGCATCACAAATCTTTCTAATTACTTAAAGAAGAATCCTGGTAAGTATGTGAAGACAAATATTTTTAGGGATGATACCGAGAGCTTCTTTTTTACATCTTGGGAAGATGACGAAGAAATTATAAATGAACGCGCGGTCACATTGGGTATATTTAAAGAAACAGAAGTCTTTGTCGTGGAAGACCCTATTGAGGCCGCTTGTCAGTCCGGCGTTGACATGTTCTTTGGAAATGGGAATTTCATCCCTTTTTCTTGGGGTTTTGAGATTTCAAAGAATCTTTGTATAAACAAGGTGGCTCTTGATCTGGATGAGTACCCAGAGTGCTTACGTAACAACTTTCAACCTTTGGCCCCACTTATGAAGCGTATGGATTACAGGGGGGCTGTAAGCACAGAGGACAGAGTGGTATCAAAAGATGAGTCGTATCTTATTGATTTCACAGCGCGTCTTCCCGCACCAATGGGACAAATGTATCCGGTATTTATTAATAATTGGTCAGAACTAATATATAAAATAGGTAAAAATGAAGACGTAGAGGTCGAATGTGATTACAATTATATTGGAAGCTTTGCTTTGTCTTCTGAACATGCTCTAACGCATAACTTGAAGATGAAGGTTGATCCCAAAGATTATGACAAGGTAAGGTTTCAAATGGTAGGCCAAGACAAAGATAAAGTCTATTCTATAAAAGGAAACTCGGTCGTTTGTTGTTTGGTGGCCGGTGGAAAAACTCCGCAAGAGGTTTTAAAGAAACTTAAAGAAGCTTCAAAGTGTGTCGATGCCTTCTCACTGGATAAAGACCCAGTGGAAGCAATAGAAAAACAATTTGAGGATGCTTTAAAGGGTTTAAACAAAGTTGGTATTAAATTCTAAACAAGGGGGATCACATGAAGAAATTATTACTTATTTTAGGTTTTTTAATGTTGTGCGGTAGGGCATGGGCTTTGCCGGACAATGTTATTTCACAAGAGTATAACACAGACGTCCAAGTTAAAGCGTCCAGCGGATATGTATACAATGCGGTTATAACATTCAAAGGCGGGTCCGCAGGTGATGAGGCATGGCTATGGGATGCTACGTCAGCACAAACATTGGCACAAGGTCAAACAGTTGGCTCTAACGTTGGTTCTGCTCGATGTCATATAGTTGCAAATGGAGCTAATTTTACAGGAGTTTGTGGCCCTTACACAACGACAAATCTTTTCACAACGGCAATTTATTTTGGGTACAGGAGTACAGGGGTAGTAACCGCAGACATTCAATGGCAATAATAAAAAAGGAGAATCACATGGCACAAGATACCATCAACACAACCGAAGAACGTTTGGCAGAAATGAATAAAATAAAGTCGGATAATGAAAAAATACTGAAAGACATCGACGCCGCAACAAGTGCATTGAGAATTAAAAAAGGTGAGTTTGATACTTACCTCCAAGAGCAAACCTCAAAACTAAATACCTTAAAAAATAAGGTAGCCTTAGAATCAGAGAATCATCAAGCGAGCGCAGAGAATATCGCTATCTTACAAGAGATTCATAATCAACGAGATATTTTAGCCAAAGAAATTGAAGGACATCAAGACGAACTCGCAGCCGTACAAGCTGAGATCGTAAAGGCTAAAGACGAACTCGCAGCCGTACAAGCTGAAAAAGAAAAACAAGTTTAAATTATTTAAGGAGGACTTAATATCATGGAACAATTACTTTTAGACCTTCATTCATGTTTAGATAAGGCAAGGTCACTTATCAAAGAGTATGAAGGGAAGTTGCGGTCAATCAATGAGCGCGAGACATTATCAGAAAAGAAGGAATATGAATTAAAAGAAAGACATAAAAGTATTGAATCTCGTGAGGCTGAATGTCAGAAGGTGGAGAGGGTAGTCGATCTTCATAAAGAGGCTAATGAATTACACGCATCCGCTAATCTTAGGATTCAGGCAGCGGCACAGGCTGAAAAAGATTTAAAGATGCACACAGACATAGCTAATCAACAGATAGACGAGAAGAGAAAGTTGATGGAGAGAGAGTCAGAGAATAATCAAAAAAGATCAAAGTCCCTTGATGATGAAGTTTCTAAAAGGGTAAGAGAAATTTGCGAAAAGAATGGGATTAAAATATGAGTTTAGTTAGCCCATTACGCAGTACGATTTATGGCAAAGGTAGCGAGTATTATGAAGTCCATGATGAATGGGACTCAAGCGTTACCGGAGGAACTGACGCCTACTCAAATTCTATTCCAGCATTTTCTGGTGGATATGAGTATTTTGGTTATGTGAATATTAGTGGAAAATGGATAATTCAGCGTCATCAAATATCAACAGGACAATATCTCTATGTTAATGGCCCAAGCTCATATAGAACAAGTTGGCTTTTGGCAATTGCCGCAAGCCTTACGGGTTGGACTACTTTGGACAATATTTTCAATACTGTTCCTTAGTTCATCTTGGGCAACGGTTAATGTTGTTCGATACCCTTCTGGAACACCTGTGTCTGTTTGCCAACCATCCGACACTAATTCTAATTGCGGTGGAGGAGGATCATCTCAGTGGACAACTGCAGGTAGCAATATATATTATAACACTGGTAATGTTGGCATAGGCTCAATAAATCCAGGGCAAAAACTCGACGTTACTGGCACGGTGCGCGCGACGGCGTTTATTGGGAACGGATCAGGTTTAACGGGTATTGCTTCGGGTGGAACTATTGGAGGATCAATAGATTCAGAACAAGTGGCAGTTGGATCAGGAACAAATACGGTAGAAGGTTCTCCTAATTTTACTTATGATGCTTCTTCAAATTTAACTCAAAGCGGAGGGTATTCAGCTTTTGGTGAAATTGACGCAGGTTTTTCAGGGGTATTAGGATCTCCTGGAAATGCTAACGCCGTAATAAATGCTAATGGTCAAATGTATTCCACTGGTTTAGGCATTAATAATTCGAATACTATTTTTCCTTTAGATATAGGCACAGATTTAACAACTGGAAATATAATATTTGACACATCAAACGCTTTCTTTGGAGTTTATAATAATAGTGTTTATTATGGGATATCTGCTGGTTGTCCAGGCCCTACGAATGAGAATGGAGTCCCTACAGCATCAGCTTGCGGGTTCTTTTCAGGATTAGGAATATTCGGATCAACTAATAACGCAAGTAAGCCTTTATTTGCCGTTGGAAGTTCTTCAAACATAGATCCTGTTACGGTTTGGGATACGGATCAAGTTTTAATAGGAAACCCGAACAGTGGCCCATTAAAACCACACACCGGAAATGTTTTTGTAGTTAACGGAAACCAAGAGGTTGGATATGATTATTATATCAATAGTACCTATGTCGCTCCTACAAATGGCATGATTATTGAAGGTAATGTAGGCATAGGATCTGCGTCTCCTGGACAGAAATTGGATGTTGTTGGGAATGTTAGGGCGACATCATTTATTGGTAATGGGGCAAATTTGACTGGTCTACCTGTCACATCATCTCAATGGACGACCACCAACACCAACGACGTCTATCTGCCTAACAGCGGCAATGTCGGAATTGGTACGACGATCACCAACGCAGGAGCGGCACTCTCCGTCATGAACGGCAACGTGGGAATTGGCACTTGGGTGCCGGTTAATGCTTTAGATGTTAATGGAGGAGGGGCGTTTGGGACTTATGCAGGTCAGAAAATAGAAGGGAGCGGTAATGTTGGGATATCTGGCAATGTAGGCATTGGCACTTGGAATCCAGTTGCTAAATTAGAAGTATGGGGACAAATTAATTCAACTGATAATGCAACTAATTCGGGCGGCCGAATAGGTTTTTATCCTGTTACGAATTATACAACATCTGCATTAAGTGCAAACCAGAATGAAATTAATTCGCAGTTTCGTATGAATATTAATCAAACTGATACTGGCACGGCACTGGGTTCTGCTCAAGGTTTATCAATGATTGCAGACGATACAGGAGCGGGAACAGGAGCCATAACAAATTTAGATGGAGGAACATTTTACGTACGCATTAATGGTGGAGCATCCGCTGTGACAAGTGCCTATGCTTTAAATGCAACTGTAACTATAGCCAGTGGAACCGGTACAATTGGAACTGGCTATGGCGTGTATGTTAATCCAATATTAATGTCTGGAATTACAAAAGCGTATGATTTTTATGGAGCTGGGGCAAGTGATTTAAATTATTTTGCAGGCAATGTTGGTATTGGCTCTTTAGCTCCAGGTCAAAAGCTCGACGTCATCGGCACCGTGCGGGCGACGGCGTTTATTGGTAATGGATCGGGATTGACAGGACTATCATCTTCTTCTCAATTATGGGTCACGGGTAATGTAGGCATTAACACCACAAATAATGTTGGGATTGGTTCAACAAATCCAGGTCAATTATTAGATGTGAACGGTACAGTAAGAATAAGTAAATTAGGATCTACTTTAGCTATTGCCAGTGGAACAAATGGTTGTATGGGACAAGGAACTCTCTCAAGTGGTACAGTTACAATTTCAACTACTTGCACTCCATCTACTTCATTAGGTATATTCTTAACAGATGCTCAATCTTCTCTTACGAATGTAGGGTCAGTAACGATAGCGACGGTTACTCCCGGAACTTCTTTCGTAATTCAAAGTACTAATGGTTTAGATGGATCAAATGTCAATTGGGAAATACATAAAACATCATAAAAGGAGAATTGTATGAAATTAATTTTAACAATTTTATTAACTTTCTTATCCGTAAATGCTTTTGCTCAAAGCTCTCAGGTGGTTGCTCCTACCACCAGCTCTGATTGTCAGAGTGTTAGCCTCACAGATGCGGCAGGGACAACTTTGGGTCCATACAATAAGATTCAAGTAACTCAAAAATACACCGTCGCCCTATCTCAAAGGGAGAGGCTTCTCGAACAGGTAGCCCAAGAAGATGCTCAGTTAGCAGCTTCTTCTATCGCTATCGGCGCATTAAACGCTTGCGTTGTTCCAGTGGTTCTTACTACAAATGTCAATTGGGATGAAGTTGATGCTCTTCGTATTCAGGGTGTCAATTGGAACGCTATTAAAACAACAATGAGTGGAGTTAATTGGTCTTATGTTGAATCATCTAATGGGATTAATTGGCAAGCTATAAATACTGCAAGCATTAATTGGGCTAATTGGCCTGTAGCAGAAGCTTCTGGAATGAATTGGCCTACATGGATTAAAAACGGCGGTCAATAATAAGGAGGGTGTGGTGGAAGATCGTCGTAGATCAGATGATAAGAATTGGGATGAGATAAAAAAATTTATATCTGAGAGTAGGGATTATCGTATTCGTGATGAAATGACTCAAAAAATTCAAGTTGATAATATTAATGACTTGAATAAAAAAGTAGGCATTCAAAATGGCAGAATTTATAAGTTAGAAGAACGAGCAGTTGAAACAGACGCAAAGATTAAACAGAGGAAAGATAATTATACCACTATAATGGCGTGGATCACAATAGTATCAACGCTGGTCATGGCTGTGTCGGCAGGAATAATGATATTTAAAAAGTAGGAGGGGTTATGATTCATAATATTTTAGCACAAATTAAATTACACTGGCTTCAAGACGCTATTGATTTATATTTCGCTTTAAATGTTATTGCCGTTGGGTGTCGTGTTATGGGTTGGTCAAGGTTGGCAGATGAATTAAGCAAGATTGAAAAGGCTATTCAGGCAATGGTTGATGCAATCCTTAATAGGGGTAAGTCTATACCAATTATCATTTTATGCCTTGGATTATCTTTTGCTATGGGATGTGCTAGCACTCTCTATAAAGGTGGTTGTGGCACTCTTACAAGCTCTAAAAACACCGTCCCTTATACCCTAGGAACAGCCGGAGGCTCTGCGACGGGTTGTTACATGGCTTGCATCGGAAACTGCAAGGTAGAGGACTTTTCGCCTATAGAAACGGTATTGAGCGATTATATTAAGAATACTCCTAAAGATAATACAATTAAAACGGTGGATGGCGGGACCATAACCTATATTCCTTTGAGTAAGTAAATATGACTGAAATTAACGATCCACGACTACTGCTTCAATTTCAAGAACCGTTCATAGTTCTATGTAATCAGAACGATTTAATAGCAAAAGCCATTGATTGGCGCACAGATATTAAAGGTATTAAACCTTTCGATCATGCAATGCTATCAATTAATACTGGTAAATTTGCTTGTCAATCAATGGGCATATTTAATGCCTATAAAGAAATTCCAATGTCAGATTATATGACAAAGGGAACTACTTTAGGGTTTGTTCAATTAGTGAACAGTTCACCAGATTTTATTTCTGCTTTTAATAAATCCGTACAGAAAAGATTGACTTCTCCTTGGTGGGTGACGCAGTACGATTATTTAGGAATATTTGGTCAAGCCATTGGAGTTCCTTGGATTCATACACCTGGACTTGAGTATTGCTCAGTGGATGTATTAAGACATTTAGTAAATGCCTGCCCTTATTTACCAAAATCAGATCAATTAGTTATTAACGCAATTCCTAGAGAAATAAATCCCGAAGCTTTATGGCAAATAATTTTAGATAACCCTAAAACATTTTTTGTGTATGGTATTTATGACTCTGCTACAGGCGTTGTTGTGTCCTAAATGTGGGTATGAAACTATATTAGGACATTGTCCTAGATGTTATTTAACCCTCCAAACGAATTAATGCTATTTAATAATATGCTACTTTATGTTACTTCTTGGGTTCTGATAATTCAGGCTTATCGTTCATATCCCTCCTTTAACAATGACGTTTAAACTTCTTTCTTTACTCTGTCTGCTGGACAAATCATTATTTACACTCAAAAAGTTCGTCTTGGTTAGCTATTAAGGCGTCTGCTTTTCTATAACATTCACATAAATAACAACTATAACATTCTTTAACACAATCTCCACTATGAATCATTTCATCATCTTGCCAATAGTCATACCATAATATCTTAGCCAACTTCTCCCTATCCATCTTAGGCAAGTCCTTCTCGCCTATTTGGTCGATTGCCTTAGCGAATCCAAACTCACCTTCAGGTGTAATACAGTTGTGTTCATTCTTAGACGGCAACAACCCTTTGATTGATTTAAGTTTCATTTTTCTTGATCTCCTTTAAAATATCATCTTCGTATTCTGCTATTTTATACGCAATAAAATTTCTATCAAAAGAACCAGCTTGAGGTAATATTTTCTTTAAGAAATCATTTAATTTCTCTGCGTCAATTACTTTGTGCCCTTTATTTAGCATTTCTCATTCTCCTCATTAATCATGCGTTGGGTCTCTCTTTATTAGTTCGGGGGATTCAATCCTTAATAAATTCTTCAATTTTTACCATAGCTAATCCAGAAACTATTTCAGACCTATCTGTTTCGACGATTACCTTAGTATGAGGATTACAATTCTCATTTAGGAATTTAATCAAAGGTTTTGAGGCTTCTTCCATTTGCTTTATTTGTTCCTGTGTTAAGATATTATTTAACCTAATTAATTCAGGTTCATATATTATTCCGCCATGTGTTTTTTCCTCTAACCACTCACATTCTTTTTTGCATCCATCTAATTCTGTATAAACCATGAATTTCCAGCCATGTTTATCATATCCTTCATTCCCTGCAACGTGCTCTATTGATTGACCATTACTTTTAATACGGTATAGTTCATTCATTCCCCCACCTTTCCGTTAAGTCGTTTACATTCCTCTAAACAGGCGTTCCAGCCTTCACGATAACTAACGCTATCGAAATCACCACATACGTGCTTAAATTCTGGATACTTAACTTCCTTGGCTTGTCTTTTAAGATACCACAAGCCCATTTATAGCCGTCAGTACAGGCTGACCAATCCTTTAACTGTTGCTGTGTTATGTCCATATCCCTCCTTTAACAATGCCGGTTAAGATTGTTTTGAGTATCATTGGTTAGCTTTAAAAAATGCTTGTGCAAATTTAGCACTACAGATACTTCTAAGATTAGCCCTCTCTGGACTTGGAGCCATTTTCCAGATTTTATCTTTCTCCGTTGGTATAACTGGTGTCTTTACGGGCATATTAAATTCCCCCCAAAGACAAGTACGTTTAGAATAGGTATCCCCGTATTCGTATGGTTGATAAGTGAAACGAGGCTTTCCCAAATATGTGCTTAATCTTCCTACGGGATTTTCTATTACCCAAAACTTTGGATTGCTAAATAGTATTTGTCTACAACAGGCATCCACTACCGCAAGAGCGTTTAATAAAGCCTGGTCGCCTTTACCAGCCCACCATCTTGCCCCTGAACCGGATAAGTCAGTGCAGGGTGGATTAGCAATAATTCCATAAACATTTTTCATTGGTT
>Ga0302186_10002419_pt1 | contig 14361 bp, 6 predicted proteins | sample II_Bog_E1_2_FD_198782 | JGI IMG/M metagenome (GOLD analysis project Ga0302186, IMG submission 198782) | Peat permafrost microbial communities from Stordalen Mire near Abisko, Sweden - II_Bog_E1_1 | ecosystem: Environmental > Terrestrial > Soil > Wetlands > Peat | place: Sweden: Abisko, Stordalen... | reverse complement strand
TCAACAACGAATAAAGTTGGTAAGAAATTTATAAAACTATAAATCCTTTTTTTTTATTTATTGTAATTTAGAAATACTACAAGTGCTATTAGTTGACTGATTCTACAAAATTATTTGAACAATTATCAATATCTGTCAGTCCAATTAATTTATTATTCGGATTATCATATTTATAACTTATTAGAGGTATCTAATTAAATTGAAGATTAATCATTTCTACTTTTGGGCAAATTCTTCAGCCTCAGCACTCGCAATAAATCTGAACTCTATCTTTACTTTGTTATAATTATTGATGTTTCTGCGAGAAAAGTAAGATAATCTATTTAAAATATCTTTATTGTTTTTACATTAACAAAACGATTTTCAGTTATCGATAGATTTTATCGAAAGTAAAAAGAAACAATTATTTTAAAAAATATAGTCATCTTTTCTGACAGGTTACATTTTTCAAAATTCACGATCTTGTATAAACCAAAATCTCATAGTTTGACTATTATTTTGCATTAAACATAGTCATTGTTTTTTTACTTCAATTGTTTGCCATAATTATTTAACATTAAACATAATCATTGCTCCTTTTCTTTATATTCATTTCAATTTATTGATTTTATTGACTACAATAATATTAGGAGTTGATTAAATGGGAAACGAAAAGAGTGACATCAAGAAGCAGTTTGAAGTTGAAATCAACCACCCTCGCTTTTCCAAGTCCAAAATTATCACTCTTGAAAATCAAAAGTATCTCCAGACTTCGCAGTCAATCGATGAACAGGAATACAAAAAGTGGAAGAATGCTGTAGAACTCTTCAAATCAAACTCTAACCATCTCCTCGTACCCGTCAGCAGCGAGTTCAGTCGATTGGGACTATGCGGGCACACTGGTACTGTCATAGTATCAACTGCTATATTCAGATCAACTATTAAAACTATCCCTATCTACTCACATAGGAGATTTACAATAGAAATGGTAAGAAGTCTAGGTTCAACGAACAGGATCTTTGGTTTTTACTGCTGAGTCTCACTCAAGCAAGAGAGTAGGCGTTGGAAGCAGACCAAAAACTAGGAGATGTGAGACCCAGCAACATCTTTCTCAATGAGGACGGCAACATTAAGGTCAGCAACTCACTCACCTGGCCTTTGGAGAATACAAATATCCAAAAAACAATGGATAAAATTTAAACATATATATCTCCTGAAGATCTAGCTAGAATTGAGCAAAACTAGTTCTTTGAAGGACCCTCTGATATTTCCGAGGCCTTCTCTTTCGGATTGACTCTTTTAAGTGCAGGAAACCTTCGAGAGTATGAATGTCTTTACGATTTGAAAAAGATTTCCTTCGACATTAACCAATTTAATCAAGCTTTAGCACAGTGGCAGCAGAATGCATATTTTTCCGAGGTTTTAAGAGGAACAGTATCACTGTTGGTAAGTTTGGACATCTCAACGCGCTTAAGTTGTGAATAATTAAAAATATTGTTGGAGAAGCACCAATAATTCATTGTGAAGAAATAAAATTTTGTTGTAGACAATGCTCCTCAGAAACTGCATGACGAGATTCAACGAACTCGACTATCTTTTGCGTCCCCACAGCTCATTATGCTACCACAAGTGAACGTTCCAGTAAACATGGGCTTTTCTCCAGTACTGAAGACTTTTGAGAATGTGGGTTTAAAGAATAGGCCAGCAGGCTCATAGACCATTTCTCCACATAAATGATGGATTTATGAATATACGATTAAATTTGCATTAATTTACAAATAAAATCATGCTTTCTGCTGAACTATAGCGAGACAGAAAACAGGCTGTTTAAAATACTGATGAAAACATGAATAAGATATGTCCATATTAGAGCAAATTCTATAAATAATTTGAATTATCCGCATTCAATTGTCACCGATTTAAGTATATTTGTATTTACTGCTGAAGAAATGTTTTGACTATTATTTCCTTGTTGCATATAATCGTTATTCCTTTGATCATTTAATTTGAAAGCATGAGGAAGCACTCTCTCAATAGCGTCACCTCTCAACGTAATCTCAAGGAATTCTTGCATCATGATATCAATAAGAAGTGGACCTATCTACCAGACCCAAGAATTCTCAAAAGATAGGCATGGACGAAACCAAAAAAAGATAAAAATACGGGCATGAGTGGCTCAGAGCTCTTTGATCCAAATCGTGAGAACAAGAATAAAACAAATATTAAGGAAGCTCACAGAAAGGGAGGGTACAAAAGCACAAAAAAGAACAGCTGCTCCTATGTAGCCTGTAATACTTCCCTCTAATAGAACGAGAACGTCAACCTGCAAACTTGTAGTTTTGGCAATATTCGCATTATTGATAGTGTGCTTGCTGAAAATCAAGCTTCGATGACATAGGCCGATGCGAATAAAAAAAAATTATTAAGTAAAAATAATCTCATGGAGATGTATTACAGAGTTCGAAGAACCCTGCAAAGGTACGAGGAACTATTGAAATAAAATGACAGAAAGGTAAAACAGTTGAAGAAGGAGAACAAAGGACTGAAAGAGAAATTTAAGAGATCAGAACATAAGAAACAATGATGCTGACACTTTTACTGCTCTAAAAATGTATATTATCCTTATTATCTTTAAAGCAGTTGACATATTGATTGGCATAAATGTGCAAGTAATAACATCACACTCGGCCTTTGGACGAGTCTACTATTATTTATTTTATTTCGTTCACATCCAGCGGCGAATAGTCTTTTTCCTTTATCATTCGGGATATTATATTTATCAGTTCTGTCTAACACTTCAATTTGCTTTCATTTGCACTGCGACCATCATTGAAGAGAGCATTGAGAATTAAAATGAGATTTTATATCAGCAACTATTGACTCCCCTCATCTTCATGCTGGATATTGGCTTGATCTTTGCGAATAAGGCAGAGCCGCGGATTACGGTGGCTGAAGTTGCAAACAAGAATATTTTACAGCTCAAATGAATCGAAATCTTTGTTAGCTATCTTTTTAAGATAGAAGTCGATTATTTTTCCGGCTATGATCAATCTTTCCCTCGAATTTATTTATAAATCATTCTGAAGCCACTAACTTTGTAAGGGAACAGTTACGCTAAGGAAAAAGGCTTAAGCACTGCTAAATTCTAAGTTTATTTAAGGCAACCGTTTTACACAGTGTCTTGCGCTTTAGAGTTAGTCCTCGTTAAGGTTGGAGTGCGGCGCAGTGGTTTATCGTCGTTATTTTTGTTATTTAACTGTCCAGACCTGTTTGATTTTAGATAGCTCATCTCCAAAGCAATTATCTGCTGATTTTTAACAGACAATTATCGCTAAAGATCCAATATCTATTGCTGCATTATTTTGATCTATTCATTCATTCTTTTTTTATGCAATCTCTCAGCTTTTAACTACCGCATAAGCTTTTAGATTAATGACTCGAGTTGGACCTGCACTTCTCCTTCGAAGAAAGTGCTTTTGTCAGGAGGGTATGCGGTAAATCTGGAAGATTTTTGACTGTTGATTTGCATAAACTCCTCCTCGAGCCTTTCGATTTAAATTACTAACTCCTAGTTAAGTTTTGAGATCTCTTCATTCTCGTCAAAAGCATTATCTCTTGATTATTATAAGCAATCTTTCTCGAGTTTGAGGTCTTGGATCACACCTTTCAGTTTTTGGACTTCCTCATCCTTAGCTTTAAGTATACTGACTTGGTGATTTCTATATTATTGAAAGTGGTTCTTATAGTCATTTATTTCCTTCTACATGATTTATAAAAATTAATTGGCTGTGGACTCGCTAATCTCTGCTTGGCTAAGTCCGAGGTTATCCTCTTCCAAATCCTCTACTTGCCTCGCCAACTGATAATTGGTAATAGTCAAGCGATTGCATTTGTTTTGTAGGTGGTTGATCTTGTTGATGAGAATAGTTTCCTTATGGGAAAGAACATTGCCCTCTTCACATAGAATTTGCTCTATTTCTTCTAGAGGGAGCTCTTCACTCTCCTCACAGTTTTAATTGGACAACGTATCCTATTCACTGTAGTCGTTTATATTGAGCTCCTGCCCAAAACTCGCCCTCTTCTTTGGGTGGCACTTTTCATCCAATATATTCATAGATTATATCGTTTTATTATATCAATTCAACCAGTTTTAAAACCAAAATAATAATACCCATTGGTATAAATTCATCGTTTAATAACATCTATTGAATGCTTCATAAAAATATAAACGAGCACTTGATCAGATTTAGATAACCACCACGCTCGAATTTAAATTAGCTGGAGAGCATTGACTCATGGATTGCTGAGTCATGTTCAGGTAAGGCAGTTATTGACCAATAATGTAGTCGATTTAGTTGAATTCAATTGAATTCTACAGTCTGGGTTTGCTCTTCCACATGTTCCGGATGTCGTATTCTGGTGGAATCACAAGATTAGCTGTATGAGAAATCAACATTTGAGAATCCACTCCCTGCAAGCAGGAATCCACCAATCCAGGTTTTAAACTGTTTTATGGATTTTAACGGGACGTTTGGGCTGCAGAAATTTAATTCCAAAAGGTTGTGGTGTGCTTTTTGAAGCTATGATTGGCTCTGAGGTCAATGGACTCCACAATTGTCGGAGAAATCATAGTGGTCCTCATTGATCTTATAGTACTTTATAATTCTTAATTTTTGTACTTGAGCAGATTGATCTCTTCGACATAGCAGGCTCCCTTCGCTATCATTTCACTGAATCGTTTTTCTTTCATGGTCTTATAATCCTCCAGATTCCGCACTCTTTCTCTCAAAAGCTGTCTTTCCACGTCCGTATTGACCATATCTTAGATTTTAATCTTTAAATCTTCGATTGGGACAATTCTAAGTTTTTCTGATTTTCTCAAGGGCATATCTTTCAAAGAAAGTTCCTCTTTCCGTGGTTGACTCTGAAGGCCTGAGCTGACCAAATCAAGCGTTTTCTTCAAATGCTCATTTTAAATGTTTAATTTTCTAACTTTAGAGTGTAGCTAGTGGATTTATTTCTTGATAAAATGCGTAGTACCTCATACTTTTTTGTTATGCTTGATATATCATCCTCGGTTTCGTCAATTGTTTTGCTTGACCGAACCTTTTTATTTAACTCATTCTTTAGATTATTCATAAATTCAGGGGAAAAAAGTTAGCCGAGGATAGGATTTGAGTTTTTGGCAGCATCAGTGGCAATGGAGGGTCGTTTGAATACTCTTTTGGACATGTTTGAAAGCTTAATTATATTGATTAATTAATTATTACTGATCTATCCTACTAATCAAGTGATTGGCCAATATTAACACAGCACTTCTTGCTCACTGTCATCTCAAAAGGTTTTAATAATATTCTTTATTCTGAAAATGCCTTAAATAGCCAATATTAAAATATATTGGGAAAAAAATATACCCATTTCAATTATTTCTGGCAATCGTAAAATTATTCAGTGTGATGAGATATATGTAAATCTGTAAGGATAAATAAAAGTTGTCTTCATTAAATAATTTCGGATTTGCTGTGCATCATTTTTAGCATAAGAATTATAACAGCTACAATAATGCAATTTCGCAGCTAAATGAATCTGCAGTACACGAGAAATCCCCTTCCTAAAAAATCAATCCATGGTCGAGTCTTCACCTAATCTAATCAAAATCAGTTGCCTCAGAAATTATCGATGACATCTCTGATAAAGAGAAAAGCAAACGGAATTAAAAATAAATAAAACGAATAGTTCAACTTCGAGACCATAGTATATTAAGACATCAAGAGAGAAAAATCTTTAAATCATATCATTAAAATGAAATAGAAAAGTTTGCTGGCGAAAGAGGAGAAAATTCAGAATCTTAGACAGGAAATAAACAGAGATGATGATTAATTAGGAGCCATAAAATGTTCAGCTAAGTCTCACTTCAAGGAGAAAGCTGAAGCAAACCGTTCTAATAGCGTGAGAAGTGTATTTTAACGTCTGTAAAAAGAAAAGCATCGATAATATTTGACGAATGAGTAATGTCTATTCAGTCCTAAAATATTGAGTCGTTCTAAATCACTAATCCGAAAAGCAGATGTATCAACTCTACTTTACCAGGACGCCCTAAGAAGACAATAGAAATAAATATAGTCGTAGTAGATGGGTATAATGAGATCACCAAAGATAAACCAGAATACAAATATCCTTGTAATACGGAAAATATTGACAGAATTTGCAGAATTGGTTCATGAAGATGAGATAAATCCATTTACTGCTATCTTAATACTTCAAGAAATATTCAATGTTGACCTTAATCTGCATAAGAATGAAGCCAAAAGCATTATAGTCGAGAAAGTTATTGGATATATCGAGGAAACCAATGGTTCTCTTATCGTTAGGAGGTAAAAATTAAGAGATTTCATTATTGCCGTCGTGGGAGGGACCAACGAAACCAGCTGCTATTCCTCTTAAGAGAAAATAAAAATATTCGAAGACTTTCATTACCTCTATAAAGAGAGAATGACCAAAGAGAGAAAGAATAATTGCTAGGAGGTGTTTACATTCAAGCCTAAAACTTTAATAAAATCAAACAAGCTGGCTGAGTCTTTTCGGGAAAAGACATGCCAACAAATCGAAAGCTTCATTGAAAATCAGCAAACAAACTTCCACTTTCGAGACCGTTCCTATTCTATTGAAGATATCTTCCTCATAAATCACGTTAAAAAAAATATGTAGAATGAGAAGAAGAAAATATAACAGTAAACAAAATAACTGTAGAAATGCACGTTTAAGCCTGACATATCAAACTCCACCTCTTCCTTGCACCTCATTAAAAAAAAGGCGAAAGTCATCCTGAAAGCTCCATCCAAAAGAGCACAGCTTAAGACCTAGCAACCAGTCCACGATATCTCAATAGATACTGAAAATATAAGCACACTTACCCAACAAAAAAACAATTTTAGAAGGAATACAGAGAATACTAAAAGTAAGATAAAAAAAAGAAGTTAACTCAATCTGACTGATATCAGAAACGTTTAGAAGGAATTAATAAGGATGTCTGTGGGCAGACAACATCGAGAGTTTGAGAATAAACTCGTCGAAAGAGGTTACCCCGAGGGGGAAAACTGGAATTCTTATCAAAAATATATGAATGAAAAGAATATTGAGAACAGCAAAAAATTGAAAGGGTTCTTCTGTAAATGATCGTCTTTCTTTAGTTGTAATTGCTTTGATAAATCATTGATGATTGTCTTATTGGAGCCTCATCAATAATAAAGAATATCATGCTCTTTGATAATTTCTATTTTTCGAGTTTTAAATTTAAACTGTCGAAGAACTAGTGGTAAACCAATTATAACTATTAACTATTTTGATATTTTGAGTTGATGTTGGCGAGAATTTGGTTCAATATCTTGACCAAGTGGGCTGTGCGAATGTTTAATCCTCGAGTTTATTATTTGAGACCAGTTTTTTTTTAACTGATGCTACTGCGGTAAAAAATGAATTTAGAAGAAATAAATAAATATTAATTATCTTAAAAAGATGAAGCAACTTGAAGTTGGTATCATAGTATAATCAAATGTCACTTGGTAGCTTCGGAATAATATATTTTTTCAGTAACTGCCTTCTATGATATTTATGATGACAAGATCTATAGAAAATCTGAAAATTATTTTTGGCAACCTTTTCTTCAACAAACAGCCAAATCGGATACAAAACATTCATATTTGCTAATTTATTGATGGACTGCATATTTCATAAATGGAAACTGCCATTTTTTTCAGAACAATTTACTTTTTCTTCTTTTTAAAATCAAATCTATTCGCACGTATTTTTTAAGTTATTAGCAGTGGTTGCTTATTTAGAATGATGTCCATTCTTCATTACTGTTAATAAATGTTCGTAATCTTGATCTATTTGGAAAAATAACACTAGAGACTAGACGCACGACCAAGAAATTGATGCAGCAGATGATTAGGATGGAGATCATTCAGGAAATGAAAAGAGAACCATCGGCTAGTATGATCTGCTTTTTTATGGAGCTGTCATAATTTTATCCTTTTTCACTTTTCATGACGTGTCAGTAATGATCAGAGATCCACAATGCTTTACCGTTATTTTATTACTGTAAATGGAAGGCTTTTAGCAACTAATTATAATTAGTAAATTAACATTGCATTACTGAAGATAGTGGCATGCAAAACAAAAAAATATTGGATGAAGACAGCACAGTTGAGATGTAAGGGGAATAAAAAGGCATTGACAAATTTAGAAAATATGTTTTTGCTCCGCTGAATAAAAGCATTTTAGAAAGTGGAGCGGGGGTTAAGCAACTTTCTGAGCTGCTATGTAATTTTGCACTTGATCATGATATTACTCACTATTCCTTCTTATCTTTTCCTTATAACTCTACCATCTGTCAAAAGCAGGAGTCATTCCTCGATATCAAATATATCTATGATGAAGGATTGAAAGGCATCACAAAATGCGAGATCAACCCTGATTTCCTAATTAAGGGTGAAGCTGATGGAAGTAGTTTCCCATCTGGAGGATTAAGATATACTCATCAAGCCAGAGCCTATACTCTATGGGACCAAAAATCATAAATATTCATCCGCAGAAAAAATAAAGTGATGTACATCCCCGCAATGCTCGTGACTCATAACGGAGATGCTTTGGATGACAAAACAATTTTTAGAAAATGTGAAGTTGTAATGAAGGAATCAGCAAAGAAAATGTTGTAAACTTTAAACATTCCATGCAAGGATGTCATCATCAACTTAGGACTTGAGCAAGAATTCTTTGTTATTCCTAAAAAAGCTTACTTATTGAGACCTGACCTCATTCATGCCGGCAGAACTTTGGTGGGTGAAATCGGAGCCAAGAATCAACAGTTTTCTGATCACTACTACGCCAAAATGCCATGCAAGATCGAATAGATCCTGAATTAAATTGAAAATTAACTCCTAGAGATGGGTATTCCCTTCAAGACAAAACACAACTAGGTTGCTAATAATCAATTTGAATTCGCATCCATTTACGAATAAGCTGGTAAATCCATCGATCATAACCTGATTACCATGTAAATTCTCGAAGAAGTATTCGACAAGCATGGATACACAGTACTGCTCCATGAAAAGCCTTTCCAGGAACTTAACGGAAGTGGAAAACACGCCAATTGGTCTATTAACTATGTGGATGAAAACAATGAAATTAAGAACATGTTCCGTGTTCCTTCCGATGAGAAAGATTACAAACTCTTTAAGCTTTTCATTTTGTTAAATCTGATGGCTCTTAAAAGAAACAATGCTCTTTATTTGGCTGCAGTTGCTCCCCCTGGAAATGAAGTTAGATTAGGAGGTCATTAAGCTCCTCCCAGAATAATCTCAGCCTATTTGGGAGAATCCATAACTGCTATTTTAGAGGGAAAACACGCCCCAGCAAGACTCAATCTTAGGGATAAAATACCCAGTCTTAGCGAAGATGTATATCAAGAAGATACTGACAGGAATAGAACAAGCCCTTATGCTTTTACTACTAACAAGTTTTAGTTTAGAGCTTTGGGATCATCTCAAAATCCTGCTTATCCGATGGCAGTTATTTCAGCTACTATGGCTAAATAATTCCAAATTGCCACCAAAAAGCTTCAAAATGGATATACTCTTGACAGCTTGATTGAATAACTCAAATCCTAAGCTATGTGTGTGAGTTTTGAGGGAAATGGATATAGCAAATAATGGGTCATTGAGGCTAAAAAGAGAGGACTGTATGTCAACGAATAATTTATTGAAGTTCTCGAGAAAGTCAGAGGAGAAAGCAACGTTTTTGTTGAAATTGGTGCTTGCAATTCAGCATAAATCGATGCTAAGTGCTAGGTTATGAAGGAAAACTACATCGATGTAGTTTAATGTGAGGCAAAATCATTGATCCAGGTAGCCCAGCAAAAAATTGTACCTAGATGCTACACTTACCTAGGAAGCCTCGGTAATCATCACTCAAAAGGAGCCATTGGCAAGTATGTTGCCAAATTTACTGGACTTTTTGACAGTTCGCTCGAATCATTGTAGGAGTTAGAAAAGCTTTCCCAGAGTTGCAATTCACTTTCTGATGCAGCACGTTTGAGGAAGAGACTTACCGAATGCGGATAAATACTCAGCAAGCTTTCGAGTTTGTTGGAGAAAGATGAGAAATTCCCCGATCTCGCTGACTTTTTACTAATGTGAAGACTTGATTCAATTCATTTATTGCTATCATTCAAATTACATTTGTACGGATTGAGAAACAGAACTCATATGAATGAATCAAAATGTTGATTATGGTTTGTTGGAATATATTACCCAATAAATTGTAAAATATTTCGAGATAAAGGAAATTGAATAATAATTGTTTGTCTTTTGATAATCAATCAAAAGTACCAAAATAGAGTTATGGTGGCACGATGTCAATAATCTCCATGTCATCTTGAATTTCAACGTTTTTATTTTTGGTCTCTAGGATATCTTTTTTGTATTTGTATTATCTTCCTTCCTACATTACTCTGAAATTGTAATTTGTTTTATATTTAAATCATCAATATCATACGTATTTCTCTTGCTTATAAATTATTGACTTCACTTTTTTGTTTTTCGCCTTCCCGCTTATCTAACTATTTGACTTGGAATTCTGGCAAAGTCCAATGGTGATATTTGTAAAATATGAATATTTCTAAATATAAAACTTCACTCATTTTTATGGGCTATCCTATTAAATATTTAATTAAATATTTAAATTTTTGAGTTAACAAATCAGTAGAGTTCACAACTCTCATTCTTCTTCTCCAGAGCAACCTTCTCTTCTTCTTCCAATTTTTTCTTAAACTGTCTTTGCGACCACAGCTAAAATGCATCTTCTATTTCCTTCTCCCTCTTATCAAAGGCCGCCTTAATCTCTATACTCTTTTTCTCCAGCTTTGCCAGTTCCTTCGCTAATCGAGCGTTCTCTTCCGACCTGAATATTTGTCTATTTACAAAATATTGTAATCTTGCTCGCTGTTTTGCTTAAAGCTGGCTTCTATTCGGTGAATGTACTCTTATAACTGGTTTACGGATAACTATAGTGATTAAATTGAGTGTTGCTGCGACAGCTGTCTTTTTTCTTATTCAGCCAAACGTGCGGACTCCTAATCATGCTTTTGCTTGAGGGACATGGTCTTAAAAGCAATTTCCCTTCGTTTCTCCCTGCGCTCTTCAGCCTCCTTGAAGAAGTTTTCGTGCTTCAGAATTGTGATTTCTTCCTCAACTGATAGGGATTCCTCCGCCTTGGCTTCGAGTTTCATATATATTTCGTAGAGAACTCTGTCGTCGCAATTATCGCATATCTTCTAAAATTTGCCTCTTCTCGGCCTTCGTTTTCGCATATGATCTGAACACGCTCCTAAATTACAGAATCCACTGAGTAGACAATACATTACCATCTTTTCTTTTTAGTAGGATCAAGGTCCTTGCCACAGACAGTGCAGCCGAACATGCCATCGACGTACTACTAATCATCTGAATGCTAGAGGCTATACAGTCTTCAAGATCTTCGGTAGTCTTAGCAGTTTCTTTTTGAGAGGGGGAGGGTGATAAACCTGGCACTGATATTTCTGAGACGGGAGTGGTGGGCGATTCGAGAAAGGAGAGGAAGGCGGCCCGTTTGAATGCCTTGGGATCTTTGGACTTTTTCATCAATAATAATTGGTTATGTTATTAAACATAGAACCTCAATGTTCCTATACCAGAATTAGTCTTAACTAGTAAAATATTCGAGAAAATATCGAATTATTGATTGCTTCAAGCATGCCTAAATTGACAGGTAGAATAAGAAGAAATTTATTCTTTTTGCCATTATCTTTGCCAGTCAAGACAACTAAAACATAACATCTGTGTTGGTTTACACCTTTTAGGGTGGCATTGGCTCATCAACATCGCATGATTTTATTGTGGTAATTATTAATTAATGATTCGTAAAGGCATTACCTTGCTTAAGGGCTGTTTCAGCTCCGCTGCTTACTCGAGAGCTATGTACGAGGCTTGGAAGAAAAATCCTTAAAATGTGCATGAAGACTGGCATGCAGTTTTCAAGAACGGACCCGCAGTAGAGACTCCTCTCCATTTGTAGGGAGTTGAGAAATAAAAGTCGCTGGCTCTCTCAGCTTACATGATGATCCGCTACTACAAAATCAGAGGGCATGAACTTGCAGAGTTGGATCCTTTGAGTACTCCTGACTCTATTTAGGATTGGTTAACTTTAAAGAGTTCGGCAAAGTGTTTGTGAAGTATGACCTCGAGAATGACCTTTATAAGCACAAGATCTACAAAGAAGAAGATCTCGACATTCCCTTCACCTTTCCCAACACCGCGATCTTTGCCGAAAGAATAGCTGTATATCTGGCCTCATTCAGGGTTTCTTAGGAGAAAAGACTCAATGGACTCTGCGGGAGATCATGCAACGCCTTCAAGGGATCTACTCCAACAAAATCGCGCTGGAGTTCATGCATATTTCTAATCTAAAGGAACGATCGTGGATCATGCACGAATTCGAAAAGATTTCAACGTAGTCGACCTCAAAGGAGGAAAAACTGAAAATTCTGGAAGAACTCACAAAATCAGAAGCATTTAACGCCTTCCTTAACGACAAACTTAAGACTAGTAAGCGATTCGGCGTTTAGGGATTAGATTCGATGGTCTCTGGGCTGAGTAATATTAGTGTAAATCCAACTAATTCTCTGAACTTAAGACTTGGATGCAAACGCTTTTGGCAGCTAAATATTAAACTTTAAGATTCATAATTCATGAGCCTAAAGGTATTTTTTATACCTACTTTATTCAATATTGATGCCTATCTCATTGTTGCTATAATAATAAAAAAAATTTTAATCAATCAAAGTGGTCAACCCGTATATTGGGGTCAAAGTGTAATTAATTTGCATGGAATTTGAATTTATCATCTTTAGTATTTTTTAAAGAGCAAATGGATTCCTGTGTTATTAATGCCAACTTTATTGCTTTAATTTATAGTTGGATTGTTTATTGTTATAGTTTTAACTCCTGTGCTTTGTCTTCCATTTATCTTTGATAATCCTCAAACATATACATTCTATTACTCACATTGCATTTCCCCTGTTTTTTATAAAGTTAGTTGGCGACTGCCAAAATATCATCGCTTGATGCGTATAGCTTGACGCAGTTTAGATATCGAAGACTCAGAACCTATTTGGCATATATTTAAACATTATTTTCTGTTTAAGTTTGAACGAACTCATCGATCAATGCAATGAACTCTTTTATTATGGTTAGGAAATTACTTGAATAGAAGATTTTTATAGCAATTAATTTGTATAAAAAAGAAGCTACAGTCCCAGTTATTTTTTTTACCTTTGACCATGATTGTATTTACATAAAGATGCTTTTCATTTCCTGAAAGAATTTTAATGTTTTTAATGATTTATTCAAGAATTATGTGAATATCTCATGAGATTTTTATTGTCGGCATTATTTGGCAGAGATGCATTAGACCTGAAAATTATGTGGGTCATGGTCATTTGTGGGCTGCCTTAAGAGCAGCTGATTTTAGCCTTGCTGGAGTTGGGGCATGTAGTTTTCCTGGTGATCTTCGCATTTGACTTCCTGCTTGACTAATGGCTGAGGCTAAGGCAAGGTCTTCACCTTTAGATAGCCGTCAACGCATCTCTGCACGATTTCCTTTTCCTCCTCTTTGATGAGGCCTTACCTGTCCATGCTGATATTCATGGAGACGATCAGAGAGTATATGCCTTTCGCATATTAACCCTTTATTCGGCCCTCGCGGCTCATCGTAGATAGCAGAGACCAATATTAAGGTGGGATGCTGCTAATTTAAGGCTCGTATTGGCTTTGACTTTGGCAGGGGCCTTGCTGCTGTTGATGGTTTATTTACTGTTTTGACGATGAATTCTTCTCATGCTCGGACTATTACTTGGCTACGAAAATTGCTTGATCATTCCAAGTATACAGTTATTACTGTTCAAGCGAATAGAGCTAATCGTCTGACCTACTCTAATGTATTTCTTTTTCTTTTGCTCCTAAGTTATTAACTTCCCTTTTTAGTTTTGCTCCTTCCAGCATATCCAATTATTGTGGTTCCTTGGACTTCATTCTCGCAAAGCGTTTCGCTGATATTCTTAAAATATGAATATTTATAAAGATAAAAGTTCACTCATTTCTATGGGCTATCTTACGATTTACAGTCATTAATATTTGCTTTCAATCCTATTCAGCTTGTTAACATATTGACAATTCGTAAAATATTCGAGAAAATATCGAATTATTGATTGCTTCAAGCATGCCTAAATTGACAGGTAGAATAAGAAGAAATTTATTCTTTTTGCCATTATCTTTGCCAGTCAAGACA
>Ga0302186_10002417_pt1 | contig 14380 bp, 12 predicted proteins | sample II_Bog_E1_2_FD_198782 | JGI IMG/M metagenome (GOLD analysis project Ga0302186, IMG submission 198782) | Peat permafrost microbial communities from Stordalen Mire near Abisko, Sweden - II_Bog_E1_1 | ecosystem: Environmental > Terrestrial > Soil > Wetlands > Peat | place: Sweden: Abisko... | reverse complement strand
AGAAAAATTAATTAAAAGCATTTAAAATTAATTGTTTTAATCACAAAAAATTTATATAATAATTAAACATTCATTTAAAAAAAAATATATTTTTTTTTACAAAAACATATATTTAAAAACTTTTCCATAATTTAGAAGGAATTTTTACTTTCCTTTAACAGGACAATCATCTTGCCAATTCTTTAAATCAATAAATGATGGGGAATGCCCATTCCCATACCATTCATAAAGGGTTTCTCTTATATTTTTATTTTCATCAGATTCAGCACTGTATGCTGTTAAATTTCCTATCCAGGCTATCGAATTCATGTAATAATGTTCAATGCATCTCCTCAGCCAAAACCCCCAAGTTGGTTTCTTTTTTTTCAGTGCGAATGCAGTTTTAAGGAACTTTTGTCTGAATTTAACGATTTTATTATTAACATCTTCATTGCAATTGTTTATGCCATAATCTAGACAATGCAAGCCATAAACTGTTCTTAAAACTTCAAAATCATTTTGAGAGTTGATAATAAACATATCGGCATTTATGTCTTTCATAAAATATTGAGGAATCAAACATTTATAGAATTTCTTTGAATTGTTTCTATGTTTACAACCCTGAAAAAGGTCCAAATTGGAAGAATTGGTGAAATTGGCAATAACCATCATGTGGCTTCTAAATAGATGACAAAGAGAATTCTGATTAACATTATCCATGAAAAATCCAGCGTCTGAAATTCCCTTCACTTTGACACTCGAAGGTAAATATGCCTTAATATAATTGATCCAAATCAAAACAGCCTGAGCTCCAGATGAAACCCCAATAACAATCACTTCTTCAGCTTCGAATAATTTCATGTTTTTCTTCAAAAAGTCAAGTAAAGCTATTGTGTTATTATATCCTCTGAAATACAACTGAGATCCATTGAACTCAATTGGTTCCTCTCTATATCCCTGAAACAAAGTCCCATCGCAATATGTCATATATACCTTATTCCAATTCCAAAAGAAAGGATTTATCTTCTCATCATTATCAAAGTAGCCAAAGGAATAATTCGTCTGATAAACGCTTCCATTTTCTCCACTAAATTGACTGGAACCCGCATAGCTAGTCGATCTTTTCCAACAAGATGCCAGAAAATCTGTATTGTCATAGCCACAATATCCTCCCCCAGGAAAAAATATCATGAATTTTTTTAAACCAGACCCCATCCCTTCTCTGAAATAGAATTTATAGTTTGTGCCATCAGTGCATAGGGCTCCTGTGTTGTTATTTATTTCGTAAATTGTCCAATTATCAGTTTGATTCAAATAATATGTATATGGGGGAGGCCAGATGGTGATATCTATAATATCATCTGTACAGTTATTTAGGGCATTGACATTAGCAAGAAAAAGGAATCCGTGGAGAAAAATCGATATTTTCATATATCCAAACATATTATATATTATGTTAGTTATGACTTTTAAAAAACTTGAAAAATTTATACATTTTCCAAAAGATTAAAAAAAGCATTTAATTCAACTTCCAAATGTTTATATTAGTGTCTTTGTCTCCCACAGAAAGAAAATACACCTTATCATCCTTTTCATTATACATGAGAATGGTATTTTCCAACGAATCTTTCAATGAAAACTCTTTAATATGATCATTAGATTCGCTCACGCAACAATTCTTCGCACCATTCCACATTCTAATCATATGATCTACCCCAAAGCTCAAAATCATCAAACGGTCAATTGACATCAATTCCAATAAGTTATTATTATTTCCCATTAATAAGAGATTATCTGTGCTCAATGACCCCGCTCTGCTTCTTTTAGTGTCAAACATCGACCTTTTAATTGTTTTCTCCTCTATTATCAAGAGTCTATTGATACTTTTCTCATGTTTGCCAATTCTCATCAAGCAGGATTTTGTTTGAATATCCCAAAGTTTGATGAGATTGTAACATGTAGACAACAAAACACGGGGATTATTCTGTGAAAACACTATATGTTTTACTTCTTCTCCGTTGTTTAAAACCCCAGCCGCCTTAACATCTTTAAAAGAAGCATCCGAATCAAAGCTATCTTCCGGATTTTCCTTATTATCTCCAATATTTTCTTTATTTTCATTTTCCTCTTTAGGATTTTCTAAAAAATTTGTAACATTTTCATTATGTTCAATAATTTCTCGATCCCCTTTACATTCTTCACTGAAATGATCAGATTCTATTGAATCCATACTGGGATCCTCTAGAAACGTGGGTGCCTTCTCCTTGAGATTTTCGATTTGTATCTTCGAGGCTTCTTTTTGAATATCCCAAATCAAAATCCTCCCATCATCACTACCTGAAGCCCATTTGCTTAAATTTTTCGAATATCCCAAACAATTGACACTAGCCTCATGATCAGTCAATTTCTTCAAAACATGACCCTCTATAATATCCAAGATCAGGATCGTGCCATCATAACTTGCAGAAAAGACTGTCCTACGATCTTCTATTGAAATTAACGAACTTATGATGCTTTCCTGTTTTTTAAACACGAACCTCAAATCGAAATCAGAATTAAAGACCGCCACATAACCTTGTGCATGTCCTGAAATCAGCAATTTTTCTTCATTGGCATCTATCATCGTAATGAGATTATAAGGGACCGTTTCACATTTGAGATTCTTTGAACATTTGAATGTATATAAATCCCAAATTTTTATCAAAGCATCATTGCCACCTGTTATGAAACTTTGATTATCATAGACGCATAAACAAGTTATGCCTTTGCGATGATCAGTTTTAATGGATGTCGCGATTTCAAAGGATTGGGGTAATCGAGAACTATCTTCTGATTTCAAAAGGATAGCATTGTTATTGGAAGAAAACAAAGCCTTAGAAAACAGATTTTCGCCTGTCAATTTATAAGTGACTTCCTGTTGAGTCAATAACAATTTCTCTGAAAGACCCTTTATATCATTGTTCACATCATCTAAATTCTTGAGGAAATTATCGAATTCCTGATTTGAATTCTGGAAACGCTTATATTTCGGGGGATATTTCGCTTTATTTCTGATCTCATTGATCAAATTCAATATCTGCATCGAAGCTTCTTTTTTTCCGGATTCATTTGTCTCGAAATCAGCAGGTTTTGATGGCGCTTCCTTATAATCCTTCTTATAATTCAATTGGAAATTTAGTTCTAATTGCTTGAATTCTCTAATCAATGAAGCGAAAGTCTCAATCACATAATCCTTGTCCTTCTGTTTTTCGAGATTATAGCCCAAATCCTTGATTTTATTCATGGTGTCTTCTAAATTGCCTCCTGATTTCCTACGAAATAAAGGAGAACCCTCATTAGCGAAAGCACTTAAATCCTCTTTGAGTTTCCTCATTTCTTTTAATTCATCAGTTAAAGTCCTGACGAACTTTTCCTTGGTAGTCAAAACATTGGTCTTTATTTCCTCGAGTTTCTCAGCTATCATCTTAAAATCCTCATTAATCGCCTTGATTTCATTTTCCACAAAGGATTCAACGATTTCTTCTTTATCATCAGCTTCCATGATGAATTCCTCAAGCTTAGAAAACATCGCTTTGGCTTCTTTTTCTTCATTTTGCATTTGATTCCAACTATTTCGACAATCCTCGAGATATTTGTCAAGATCTAGAAGCTGTTTCAAATGATCTTGATGCGAAAGAGGCTCTTTTAACTGAAGACAACGTTCACAAAGCAAGAAATGGGATTTTTGATAACAATTACGACAAAGCTTGAGGATTTTGAACGAAGGATGAAAGGGACAATTAAGAGAAAATAAGGGGAATTGAGATGATTTTGGATTTATGGAACGAGATATTGTTTCGCATTCTGTTGATTGATACATATGAAAAGGAAAAATTGGTTGAATTATATAAAAGCGGTGGTTTTATTTGGATTAAAATCAATAATTTTCGTGAATTTTAAAATAAAAATGAACGAAGATAACAATAAGACAATTTATGTGGGTAATTCGTTATTTTTCATGGATTTTTAAGATCCATGTTCTCAAAATTCAAGGGAATCTCGATGATCATATCAGCAATGAGATGTTGGCTCGACTTTTCATCACTTTTGGGGAAATCAAATCTATTGAAATCCCAGTGGATCATGTCACAAGTAATATAAAGGATCTTATTTGATATAATGTCTTTGAAAATTTATTATAGAAAAGCCTCGAGGCTTCGCATTCGTTGAATTTTTCGAGGATTTCGATGCTGATCAAGCTATAGATAATCTAGATGATGCCGAATATCTCGGTTAAAAATAGAAAGATTATATATTTTTTATCTATTATATAAATTATAGGAAAAATCATAAAGGTGAAAAAATCGAAACCTCTAAAGAATCGAATGCAAAATAATAGACCGGTTTGGTCAGATGATCAATGGTTTTCAAAGAACGTGGCTGGTGAAAACCCTTTAATAGAAATTAAAGCGAAAGAATAAGAAGGAATAGGAAAATTTTCTATAAATTTGAATGTTTTCCTTAAATTAAATTTCGATTTATTTAAATTTAAAAGATTTTTTGATAAATTTCAAATATAATTTCTCTGCGCGCAGGATTAGAGATTAGGGAAATTAGTTAAGGTTTCTTTTATTTTTTCTCATTTGCCATCATATTCGAGAACATTTCGTTCATTTTCTGCTTAAACGCCTCATTGCTCCTCATTTGTTCTAAATATTTTTTCTTTAAATATCAAGACAAAATATCATAAAAAAACTCACCAAACATTAAGCCTTGATGACAAATATTTCTTTCTAAATTCATCAGTCCCTGAAATTGCAAGTTCGTGGTAAAAGCCTTGAAGAAATTCAAAAATTGGGCATTCAAATCACCATTCATCATTTGGAAAGGCATCAATTGTTCGAAACCATGAAATCCTGGAAACCCAAACTGAGGAAATCCATCTGATGGTCCTAAAGAACTATTATTCATAATCTTTTCTGAAGGATTTTGGCTTTCCATCTTGATTGGAGGCTCATTTTTCTCTTGTTTAGGTCGCTTCTTCAAAGGAACATCGGTTTCCACGAAATTACGATGCAATGACGAAGTGTCTGAATCTTTATGGAAAGAAACTGAATTCTTGAAGGCTGTGTCATAGAGTTCTCTGTAAAGTTCTTTGATTTTGGTCTGGGAAAGGAATTTTAAAGAGATTTTAAGAAAAATTGGTCTACCAAATCCTGAAATTTCTGATAATTTGAGGGGATCGCTTCAAGATCAAACACCAAATGGAGGATTTCATTATCGAATTTACCAATAAGTTCCGCAATCTATAAAAATATGAGGAATTTAATTAGAAAATAAAGACCTTCTTATCAAGAAAGGTATGATCCATCGATTTGATATGCAAAATCAACAGATTTTCTAATTTCTTCTCTCCCGAAGCCGATTGATGGCTCACGCCTCTTTTCTTCGGTGTTTTCTTGATGGGAAGTTCATGTTCATTGAGAATTTGTAATACTTTCGAGACGACTTCTCGATTCTTTATAAGAATTAAAATAAAATAAGAATTTCTAAAAGGAAAATCTTACCTCTTTTTCAAGGATCTTATCGGAATTATAATATAAAGAACAACATTCAGAGAATCTGATTGCGATGAAAAAAGGATGTTTTATCTTATTTCGAATGTTGGCGGCAGTATAATAGGAAATCAAGCCTTCGAGATTATTCCCGATGACGCCATGTCCAGCTGTGTTAAAATTCATCTTCTTCTTGAAGAAGGTCTTCTCATTGAATTCGGGATCATAAAGCTTCAAATAGCTTTCCTCCTAACAAAATCATAAAAAATATATATAATTATACTTTTACAAAAAATTATGATTTTTATAATAATTAATTAAAATGTATAGAATTTTCTAAGAAGCCTTTTATGGTCTTTTTAATACCTTCATCGTTGGCTCACTGGCGGCTTTCCTCGAATCGACATATATCGAAGGTGAGACTTTACAAGTCAAATATGAAAACTCATGTTTTTTCTCGCATTTCTCATAAACCATCACCAGAAGATGGAATTTCTTTTTCTAATGCGAAATTTTTTTAAAAACTAACTGAAAAAAAAAGAAGATATTCTACCTCGCTGTTATAAGAAGTCGAATCGAACTTCAAAGCGTTGAACTTGAGCTCCACCGGATTTGTTCCATTTCTCATCTTCTTTACAGATAATCTGTTGACTCCTTTGATGCCCACATCAAGCATTTCTCTTTCGAAGCCTTTGTTTTCTATATCAGATTCAATGACTGCGAAGACCTCGACCTTTTTTATTTTTTTGGGTTCAGTTTTAAAGAGAAAATAATGAAGAAATTACATAGAGATTATCAAAAGAATTAGATGACCCATCAAAGGAAGTATTGGAGTTCTATTCATATTTATTAGAAATTAATGGGAACAAAATTTAATAAAAATACCTCCAAATTCACCACAAGAGTAGGGAGAATCCAGCTTTTATGCCAGAAATAGCCTTTTTTTGGGTCATAAAGAAAAGGACGACTCAAACTCACCTGGATTTGAGGTAACTTGATAAAAAAAGCATTATATAATGGAAAAAATGGAAAGAAAAACCTCAATAAATGGACGATAAGTCTTCATGAACTTACGGTTCTCAGAATCTAGAGCCACAAAGACTTCTTTCCATTCCCAATGAGAAGAGCCTATTTTTAATAAAATATTGAATGGTGGGGTCTTTAAAGGGTAAAATACCGGAGGACTAATGATCAAACAAACAATATTGGATAAAATAAGGAAAAAAAGAAGAAATTTTTTAGGAAATTAAAAAATTATTACGTTTTTGAGGGATGGAGCAAGAAGCGAAGAGTCTAGGTGGAATTTAGACATGAAGGAAGTATGAAAGAATATGGAATTGAATTTTTAAAAAATTTATATAATTATTATAAAATTCGAAAGAAGATAATATCTTGGATTCTTGGCCATGAAAGATTTGGTAATATTTTCAAGAAAATATGACAAGATATCATAATTTTTGAATCGTTTTAAATTTCATAAATAAATTTTCAAAGAAATTTAGAAAAAAAATTTAAGATCCTTATTTATAATGTCAAAGAATTAAAACATTAATTTTTGTCTAAAAAAAAAATTGAATTATTAACCAAAAAAAAACATTGAAACTCATTAAAAATATTTATAATTTTGCTTAATAATTACGAATTCATCCGAGATAAATTAAACGATAGCCCCTTCATCCATAAAACTTTCTATAAGTTTCGTCACTTCTATATGATCTCTGACATAATAAAAGGCATTCGAAGGTCGTTTACCCACAACACATAAATAAGGCGCAGTTTTCGGAGCCTAAAAAATTATTCATTAAAAATTCAAAATCTATGAGAAAATCTTACGAATCTTTCAGCATTATATTTCAAATTCTTCTTCGCAGCCACGAACATCTCCTCATCAGATAATCCATTGCCCACAATCAATATAAAGTCGATTTTCCCCTTTTCTTCATAAACTTTCTTTATAAGGATTTCTGTGAAAGTGCCCTTTTTTATAATAAAAAATCATTATTAATAAATCATTTCTTTATTTTTATTCAACTTTATTCATTCCAAATGGCCGGATTTCCAAATATTCCTTCGAAACGACTATATCAATTTCATTGTTGTTTTCAAATTGTTCTCTCAATTCTTTATGCAATTGTTCACATTGTTTCGCGCCCATTTCCTTATCAACATCTCCATATTTCCATACAATTGCAGATTCTTTTTCGATCATGAGACTTAATTCTGTATTTTCAACGAATCTTTGAATAATTGTTTTAGCCTTTTCTTTCCATTGCAAATCCAATTGACATAATCTAATCCAATTCTTCTCATTACAATCCTTCACCAAATAACCATATTCACAAGCCAACCCCAATTGAGGCAATTTGAAATATGACCAAAATTCCTCCAAACCCTTTCCTGTAATTAGAAACACTGTATTTTTTGGATCTTGAGCTAATTTCTTCACATTTTTCACGACGGTTTCTTCTGGGGCCTGGAAAAACCTTGAGCTTTTATTCTTTTTGCTTTGGAAATGGCTATATTTGTCTTGAGGCAAAAGAGTTCCATCCACATCAAAGATTATTAACCTATTGACGTTTTTCTTCATATAATTATTCAAAGTCAATTTAGCATCCAAATGTTTGAATCTCTTATTAGTTAAAACCTTCAAATATTGCGCTCCCATAGAAATCGAGGATATTTGGGCATATTTTATCATATTGGAGGTTTGTAATAGATCCAAAAGACAATTTTCTAACCAGGAATAACATGAATTTTCCTTGAAATATTCATGATCTATCATAGTATTGCATCTCAAGGTTTCCTTATTATCATCCGCTAAAATGGAATCCAATTTATCAGTGAAATCGGTTTTTTTAAACAAATTAAATGTCACAAAGGATTTGCATAATTTGCTATAACAAGCGAATTCACTAATCATCACCACACTGAAATCCGGGGTCGCTAATAAGAATTCCAAACATTTAAAGAGATTTTTTGGCTTGATTTGAGCCCGCAAAAACACCTTAGAAATCGACATCAAAGCCAAATATGATTCCGTTGATAGTTTTTCCTCTAAAAATATAAAATATTTATAACAAAATATAATATTTTATTAATAATACCAATCACCACAAAAACTTCCTCATCAAATAAAGCATTCATATCATTTTTCAACTTATAAATCTCATTAATGGAACTGAGATTATTCCCATATTCAATGATTTCATCCCAAGTTTCGATTTGAATGACCTGCACGAATTTGATTTTCCTTTTGCCTCGTTTTTCAACCACGAAATCATGAATCAATTCGAATTTCAAAATCGTCAAATTCAAAATATCCAATGAATTTATAGCCAAAACGACCTCACAATTTTCAAATTTTTCCTTCCATTTCCGTAATTCTCGATCAAATCCGTCACTTTTCTTCACTTTCAAAATACTAGCGAAATCAGGCATTTGACTCGCGATTTTTATAATGATTTGTCGCCCCAAATATAGAATAAAAAGGACTCCTCTATTGGTTTCATAATCGAGTCCCAAAAACGATTTGGCCACTGAGAAAAACGATCTCGCATAACGGAAATCAAGGAAACAAATGACATTCGCACATAAAATCGATAAAAGCATTTCATGTTTAAAAGGCAAATATTTGAAATTTTCTAATGTGGGAAAAGAATGATCCCAAAATAAACCGATTGAGGTTTTGGATGAAGTATAGGAAAGCATGCCCACAGTAAGGAAAATGCGATAATCGATTATATAAATCAAGGTATTTTCATCTAGATGTTGAAGAATTCGATTGACTAACAATTTATTGATTTCCTTGAAATAAACCCAATGATCTTCTGAGAAATTAAAGACCTGCGTATAATCTTCTTCCACGATATTCGAAATGATGTTTTCGAAATATTTATGATAGAAATTCTTTACAAAATCGAAAATCAGATCCTGTTCAATGAGAATTCCTAATAAATTGTAATTTTGCAACAATTCATTCATCATTTTTTCTCTTTTTTCGATAGTAAATTTCAGGTTTTTTGGATCAAAAGGCAAGAAACCCGCCCATTTGAAATTCTTTCTCCTCAAAGGATCCGCAGCCAAAGTATTATAAAGCAAAGCATTGAAATTCGATTGTAAAAGCTTGATCTTATAATCCCCATTATTATCAATATCTATGGCCACTGGTAGAAATAAAGTGGCTAAAATCACTGGAATATTATCATCTAAATGCAAGATGATATCTTGATTCAATTCATACATTATATCATTATTCGAATTCAATTTCGTATAAATCGATTTCAATTGATTGTTTTCCTTCATTTGATTGAAATAACTTTGAAAAATGCTATCTTTATCGAAAATCTGGTTTTCAGCTAAATTATTCCCACTCGAACCCAAATTAAAAGCCGGCGAATTCGTATTAGAACAAGCCTCGCTCATTTGTTTATATTGTTCTAGGTAATTTTTCTGTGAAATGTTCACGATATTCTTGATTTTCGAAAAATCGCTGATTTCCTCTTGAATGATTTCATCTTCTTCATATTCTTCCGAATTCTCGAAATTCTCGTTATATTGAAAATGATCGCTTTTTTGTCTTTTATGCTTCGAAACTATTGTGGGCGTTTTTATCAGGCTTTTCTCATTTTTTTCCTTTGGAAACTTAGAAAACAGAAGTCTCGTGGATATAATATCCATAGAACTGCCAATTTCGCTCTAATTTTAGCCAAAATTTAATAGAAAATCCTTAATTCTTTAATAAAATACATCAGTTTTCGCCGCAGAAGCCAAAGGATCATAATTATTGACCATTGCTAATAAAGATCTCGCAGTTTCGACTAATAAATATGATGAATTAATGAGAGAAAATAAAGAAGAAATGCCTTTTAATTTAAAAGGTGAGCTTTGGGGTTTCACAATATCAGATTCGAAGCTTTCTTCTATTATTTCGCGAAGTTCTGGCTCATTGAAAACCCCAGTTAAAACCACGCTTTTATTAATGGCTCGATATTTCCTATTTTCAATGATCTTATCTTCCCATTGAACTGGATCTTCGCCTTGCATAATCGCGCATTTGAAATGAATTTTCTTATCTTTTTTAAACGAAAAACAATAGAAATCTTAATAAGATCAAGATAAAATCAACCTTTCGCTATATTCACTATATTGTTCGCTATCCAAAAAGGATAGATATCCTGATTCGTGAATAAAATCAGGCCTTTTTCAGGATTCCAAGAGCCTAATTGCGGATGATCGCCTATAACCCGAAGATGTTGGCCTAAACTGGTGTTGGCTTTGAATTTGAACAAAACATTACAATTTTCCATGAATTTATTTAAAATCTCTGACTAATTATTGTCCAAATTATTAATTTTTTCTCTAATAAATTCAGCATCTAGGCTGTAATTTCCTTCTTATGTCTAATGAAGTCGCTTCTTTAAATCATCGAAAATCGCTCTCGAAGCTAAAATGGCTGTTTTTCCTTTTTTGGACCTTATTTTCCTTTGGCTCGAATTATGCCTTTGATAATCCAAGTGCGCTTAAAGACCTCTTATTCGAAGATAATCACCATTCTTTATCCAGGAAGAAATATGAAGTCCTTTTCAGTGGGTTTTATGCCTTTTATTCAATACCTAATATCATCTTCCCTCTTTTAAACGGACTTTTCATCGATAAAGTGCTATAAACGTTATTTCTTCATCATTTTATTCAATAATAATATGAAATTTATCTAGATTGGAGTCAAAACGATGCTCATTTTCCTTTCAATATTAACGATTTTAGGCCAATTTCTCGTGTTCCATGGTTGCGGAACACATAATTTCGCCTATATGTTCACTGGAAGGTTGATCTTCGGCTATGGATCAGAATCGCTCACTGCAGCTCAAAATGTCTATATCACTCATTATTTCCATAATGAGAAATTGGCCTTTCCTATTTCGATTGGAAATGCAGTGGCTTTATTCGGAACTTATCTAAATTATTCGTTAACTGCAGAAATCGCGCGAAAATATGGCTTGAAATTTGGGTTTCTGAGCGGGATGTTTTTTTGTATGATTTCGCTTTTGGCTATAATTTTAACGATAACAATCGATTTTTTCATAGAGAAATCGTTGAAAAATCCACAGGAAATCGCGACTTCCTCTGATGAAGTAGAAATCCTGATTAAACCTGAGATTCTTTTGAATTCGGAGGAAAAAAGCGTGTTTTCGCGTTTTTCTGCTTCTTTTTGGATTTTATTGTTTTCTTCTGTTATAGTTTATGCCAGTAGTATAGGTTTCAGCAGTATAGCTGTGAGCTATTTCGTGGAATCATATTTCCCCAAAGTGGATTTAAAGACTGCAGAAATCGAATCGACTCGAATAATGTCTTTAGATTCTTTAACTAACATTTTTTCCTCGATATTTCTGGCTATTTTCATGCATTATACCAGCAGCAATTTCCTTTATATTTTCCCCACAATCAATTCAATAATCTCTTTAATAGCCTTTACGATGCTTTTATTGACAATATTCCCATTTTTGACTTTGATATTAGATGGTTTAGCGAGTTCTCTCAATTATAATATCCTCAATACTATGATTCCAAGAATGGTGAAGGAAAAAGACCTCGGATTGGCCTATTGTATGGCAGCGGCTGGAAATAACCTAGGGACTTCTTTGATTCCTATAATTGCGGCTTTTCTAAGGAATGCTAGAGATAATTATGATATGGCAATAGGTTTGTTTATCCTATTGAATGTCGGAAGCTTGATATCAGCTATGATGTTTTATTTCCAATATAAGGAGAAATTATTAAAGGAGAAAGAAGAAGCCAATTATTAAGAAAATTATAATTAATTGAAAGAAAAATTATTTGAATTTAAGGCTTTATATTTGCAAATCCGTGAGCTTTTTGAGCTTTTCCTTACGGAGTTCGAGAATTTCCTTTCTTTTTCGCTTTATTTCACAATTTTTCACCTTTTCCTCGTTTTCTTCTATTATCACCTTTTCCAAAGCCCTAAAAAATTCATGATATTTCTCTAGAAAAAAGGCTTTTTAATAGAAATACTCCTTTTCGTTTTTGCTCAGGACTTTATCATAAACCTGCAAAACCACGTTTTTCCTATTATTATTCATCGCGATCACTAAAAACCCTTAAAAAAAATTTCTTTATAAATCATTACTTTCCTCAGTCATGCCCTCCTCTATTTCCTTAAAAGCCTGTTTTTCCCATTGGATCCTTTCACTTTCCGATCGATCGATTTCCTTATATAAATCGCCTTTCGCATGTTGTTGTTTTTTCTCTAAGATTTCCTTTTCTCGTTCTTCTAATTCCTTCTTTTTTTCATCATAAAACTTCTTCCTTTGGGCTTCGAATTCCTTTTTCTGCTCCAAAGGCTCAGTTTCTAATCTTTTCTGTTGGAAATCCACTAAGGAATCCTTCTGATTAAGTCCATTTTCAGCTTAAGAAAAGCGTTTTTTTCAAAGAGAATCAGGTAAAAATATACTTAATTTCTCATAAAGCCGAGATTTCTCGATGAGTTTTGATTTAGAATCAGTGATTTCTAAGGCTTTTTCACGATCCTGGGCATTTCGAAGCTCGACCCCTTTGTTTTTCTTGATTGTTTCAAAGGTTTTGGCGATTTTGGGCTTGTTTTTCTCTTTTAATAAGGCGATTTGTAAATCAACGAGCTATTTTTTTAGAGGAAATTAAAGGCTTTTAAAGAAAAAGAGGAAAGACGCACTTTCGAGTTATCAACGTTTATCTTTTTGGCAGGTTTGGGGAGTAAAGAGCTTTCAGTCAACCATCCGTAGCTCATTAGAGGAAAAACTCAATATTTCGATTAGAAAATGTTATCTAATTATTAATAACAAGACTATTTTAATAAAAATATTCATTCAATTTCAGCGTTTTGAGTTGCTAGAAGATGCGTAAAACGAGATCATCACCCATAAAATTCTAAGGGGGAAAAGAAGTTAAAAATTAAACTTGAAAAAAAAATGGATTTGTTTTAAATTTTTCAAAGGGCATTTATCATTCGCTTCATATAAAAAAAAAGAAGCTTAAAATTAAATTAAACGACAACGACAACAATGTTGATTGGCTTGCATAGCAAAGGCTTCGTTTATATTTGCAAGTGAAGTCTCTATATGGCCGAACCTTGTATCTAAAAGGCCCAACCTTTCCTTCAATTCTTTATTTTCTTTACTCAGATCTGAGACATTCTTCACTAGGATGGTGAATCTTGCTTCTTCACTTCTCGATTCAAATTTATTTTCTTCTGTTCCCACAGAAGAACCTTGCAATCCTCCCACTTTTAAACCTTATAAACTTCCTGACATGTTTAAAATTGCTTGAAAAAGTACCTTTTCGTGTTTTTAAGAAAACAAATATGGATTTGGATTTCATTTTTTCAAATAAATAGGCCATTCAAGGCTGTTGATTTTCTTTGGAGAGTTTTGGTTGGATGGCTTTATTATTTGGGTTTGTGGCAAAGACAAATTTTTCAGGTCTGAACTACAAAAAATCAAAATATTTTTTTTTTAATTCGCAAAATATTGTGTTTGCGTAAAAGACTAATTTTTCAGGTCTTAAATCAGAAAATTTCTAATTTTTTTTTTCTTAATTTATCATATTTGGAAAATTAAATTTTTTTTTTTTAAATGAAATAAGTTTTTTTTTTTTTAAATATTTTTTGGAAAAAATTTTGACAAAAAATTTTGTTTTTTTATATTTAAAAAAAAAAAAAAAAAAAAAAATATCAATATAAAGTCAATAAATCACCAAAATAAGAATCAAATCTTTAAATCAAATTTAATAATAAAATTATGCAATAGAAAAAAAATCAAGAAAAAATAACGAAACGCATAAAACTCCCAAAAATAGACGTCATTTGATAATTTCAA
>Ga0302186_10002415_pt1 | contig 14387 bp, 19 predicted proteins | sample II_Bog_E1_2_FD_198782 | JGI IMG/M metagenome (GOLD analysis project Ga0302186, IMG submission 198782) | Peat permafrost microbial communities from Stordalen Mire near Abisko, Sweden - II_Bog_E1_1 | ecosystem: Environmental > Terrestrial > Soil > Wetlands > Peat | place: Sweden: Abisko... | reverse complement strand
ACCCGGTTCGCGCGGGATGTGATATATTTCTCTTAAATCCAGGTTTTATTAAGAAATCAACTCTGTATCTTCATTTTGGCGAACGAGAAAAGATATTCGTTCCTGGATCAGTTCATGTTAACGATTACTCTGCTACTATATACTTGGACAAAAATCCTGATATATTTCGATTGGCAACGGTATTGACACACGAAATATGTGCACACGGTGCAGATTTAATTAAAACAGAAATTATTCACTTAGCCTCTTTGTTTAACGCAATGGAAATAAAAACCAATCCTGTATTTTATGAACAAACTGGAGCGACATCAGTAAATTGGACACCGCCTTCTTACATAGCTCCTTATACAAATTTTGAAGAGAAACAATTATTTAAAGCTGCGATGAGGCAATGTTTTATTCGCCTTAACTCGGTTCTGCATTCTATTTTAAACAAAACAATAATTCATTTGAAAATCAAAGATGTTGAATATAGTACAATTGATATTATCCGACTATTATGGAGTACTGACACTGATCCTGAAAAATCTTATTATATTTATGTACCGAATTCTGAACAACAAGTTCAATATTTTGGTTGGATAAAAGATTCATCACACCTAACAATGAATGATATGGAAAATATTATCATCAAAGAGTATCTTAATAATACAAACATGTTTCGTGTCCAAGCGCTTGACAATTTCACATTTTATGTTGGAAAATTTTCGAATTTCAAATTGGCGAGAGCATTGTATTTAACAAAATCGCAACGATATGCTTTAGATACCGAAGAATTTGCTCATTTATTCAGTGAATTTCCTGGTAAATTTTTACAAACAATTTGTCCAGAAGCTGGTGAAGTTATTGAGTCTACCAATTTATCGTACCAAAATCTAGTAAATCGGACCTGTACTTTGAAATGTAGTCCAATATATGGTGAAACAACTCCATAAATCTATCTTTACATTCATAGATTTAGCTGGTTTTCCAATTATTAATCTTACTTCTCAGTTATTTTATTTTTTTGTTTATAAGTGCAAATATTTGTTAAACAAAGGTTAACGTTCAGAAATAAATTATATGCTAAATTTAAAAAATTGTTTCGGAAGTTAATGTTATTAAAATACTTGAATACTACGTAACTTTTTATTGATTACTGTAATAAATTAAGTAAATAACATAACAAAATAAAGAATAGTGATTTACTTATCATACACCTATTTTTGTAATAATTTACCTATTTTGTATTCAAAAACAAATGAAAATATAGATATATTTTTTAATATACTTTTAATAGAAATTATAGCATTCATTTCATCTTTATATATAATAAAATTATATAATTCGTTTTTATCAAAATAAAAATCAGTTTTTGATATATAAGGATTATCGTCAAAAATGAATCTTTTATAAGAGTTTGAATTTTGGAGAAAAATATGTTGACATAGTAAATTTGGTTTAATAGTCTTAGTTAAATTATATATTTTACTATTTTCACCATATAACTGTATTAATGATTTCATTGTATAATTATGAAGAACATTTAAGAAGATTATATTTATATCAAATTGGGTATTTATCATTTGTTCATGTTTATGTAAATTTATTAACCAACTTTTATAGTCTCTTGTATAAACATGATTTACAATATTATTATGAACATAATCACTATATATTGTATTTCTATAAGTAATTTCATATTGACTTTTGTTAAATAACAATACATTGTGATGTTCCATTTTATTTTTTATTATAATTGTATAATTATTACAGTAACTATATTGTATTAATATAATAAAAATTAATATTATTAATTTTAATTTCATACTTTTTTATTATATTATTTAAAATGAACGATTTATATAAAATTATTTTAAAGAAATTTAAATATTTAATAAAATTTTAAATAATTTAATTAATAGTTAAACACAATAAAAACAAATAATGAAATAAAAAAATATATTTTTTTAAAACAAATGAAATTCTTTATTATTATATTTATTATTAGTATTTCTATTTTTGGTGTAAATCAAATCAATTCAAAAATTATTTAGATTTACCTTATTTTGTAGACATTTCAAGTGAGTTAATTTCTAATAATTTATTATGGAGTACGTTTGATAAATTTATTTTACCAAAACTTTCAGATTTAGGTGTAAAAAATTGTTGTATAAATAATGAAAAAAGTATCGATCTTAGTGTATATAGAGCGAATTTTATGTTACAAGATTTAAAAGTAAATAACAAAACGTTAAAAGATGAAATTTATTTTCACGCCTCATATGGTAAATGTTGTACCATATTATCGAAATCAATTTTTTCTACATTTACGATACAACAAGATTTAGAAACTAAATATAGTATAGGCACGCACTATTTGAAAGCGTTAAATTTTAAAATTAAAGAAAAAAATAATGGTAATAATAAGTTTAACATATGTTGGGATTGTGATTCTTCTTCTTCTTCTGAATAAGATCCAAAAGTTCTTGATATTCTATATGTAGAGGTTTGACATATATTGTTCCATATGGTGGTGGTAAACGAACGTTTGGTTTATTGTATTTTCTTTTTCTTTTACTGAATATACATTTTCTTCTTTTTCTTCTCTTTTCTTGTTGTTGTTTCATTTTATATAATTTTAATTTAATGTGGAATAAAAAAATATATTTAAATATAATAAAGATTTTAACTTAACATATATAACCATTTTATATTTTTTTGATTTAATATTATTTTTATTTTATTTTCTCCTAGGCGAGTGTTTATCGTCAGAATATATCAACAGTCGTACCAAAATAAAATTAAAATGTAAAAGAAATCATATATGGGATGCCATGCCAGATAACGTATTAAATAAAGGTTCATGGTGTCAGACATGTAGATTTATTGATTGAAATAAAATAATATTAATTATAACTAAATATATACAAATAATTAGTTCATTTGGTTCTTGCGAATTGAGAAAGACGAAAGACTCGAAAAAAAATTTATTAAATATTAAAACAACAATATTATATATTTTTCCTTAAATAATAAATAATTAGTATTGTATTAAATTTAAAATATATTTAAAAAAATAAAAATATATATAAATATATAATTAATAAAAAAAAGATAATACTTGAATAATTAACAATAATGAATTCAGGAGTGTGTATAACAGATGGAAGTATTGGTGAAATACGATCTAAAAAAATAGACAGTAATAATGAAATATGGTACTTAATGATAACTCCTGATGATAAAGATAAAATAAATCCAAAATGGATACATATAAAAGACGTTGAAAACAAATATCATTTTATTCAAAATCAGTATGAAAGTATTTTCAAAAGACCCAGTCCTCAATGGATTTGGGATTATTATAATGGAAAAGATTGGGTTAACTTTTCTTCTGAAAATACTTCATGTTTAGAAAACAATTTAAAATGTAATAATAACCATTTTAATATTACAAATGATAACTGTATTATAAATTTAAAAGATATGTTTATGGTCAAAGATTATAAATTATATGTTATTAGAAGAAGATATAAATGGTGGGTAGCTTATTGTTTTGGATGTTACGTTCCACATGATGAATAAATATATATAATATTGAATTATAAGTTAAATAACTTCCACGAAATGACAAAAGCTGTAGGTGTTTGTTCTAATATTAAACCAAGTGCTTTAAATAATACTGTAAAATGTTTTATTTTGTCTTCTTCACTTCCAATTATTTGTTGTATAAAACCCTTAAATATTTCATTTTCAATCAATATTTCTCCAGATTTAGCATTCGATTTCATCATATCAAGCAATGTTATATATCTTTCTGTAGACTTAATATTTGATTGTTTACTAATATTTGGTTTTAATGTATCAAGAAGTTTCTTCCCTTTATATAAAGTAATATCGAGAACAGCATTTTGTCCAATTGAAAGAATACCTAATTCGCATAACTGAGGTACTATTTTTTTAAAAAATACATTCAAAGGAATTTTACTTCGGTCTAAATACTCTTGAATATCAATACTATATACTATTCTATCCCAATACAAATCACTTGTGAAGCTATACGTTCCGTCGTGTTGTTTAGCATTGAATATACTTTTAAGTTTAGATATTTCTTGTGTAATATAACTTTCATAAAGGTCTGCAATAGGATTTATCCAAACAGGAACAATTATATCATCATTATCAGATTTTATTTCAAAAGTACTGGAAGAAGAACGTTGTCTTTTATTTGAGTTGTTTGAAGTAGAACTATTTGTTCTCTCTTTTTCATCTTGCATCATGGGTGTTGATTGATTCATTTATTATAAATGTGTTGAATGAATTAATAAAATATAACGAAAAAACAATCTGTAGTTAGGAGATATCATGACCAAATTTTATTCTGTGTATTTTATGAAACAACGTGTCTTAGCAATCATCAGTTTATGACTGTGCTCAAGTCCTATGACTATGCCATTATTGATCTATTTTTTTTACTCCTAAGTTTTGAGTTGGTCAGCCAGTGTTCCGCTTGGTTCAAAATTGCTTCTCTAAACAGAGAACCATTCAAAAAACCTGAAAACTGATAACCTTTAATCAGGTTTTATTTAAAAGTGAAAACCTGTATTATGTGTATAACCTTGATATTATATAATATTAATATTATAATATTAATAATTATTAGTAGATATTAATTAATACAACTGATGGTTGAAAAAATTCACAAGTACAATCAGTCAAAGTAATTGAAACAATATCGATAGTTCTGATAAATCATTACTACTGAATCTTTGCATCATGTTTGGTAATGATCCTAGTAATAATCATAATCATCATCATCATCATAACAATAATAATAATCATAGTCATAATAGTAATAATAATAATATAAATACCTTAGTCGTACAAAAAGATACAAAAAAATGAGACTAAATATGTAATTTATTCTTGTTTTTTATTACATATATCACTAGTACCAGAAATAGCTAAATGATAGATAAAAATATACAAATAATTAATAATAATAATTTCATGATGATGATGATGATGATGATGATGATAATTTATCAAGCTAAACGAAGCCATTCGGGACTTTCAAATCCATTATTTGCAACAACATATTTATGAAGACTATCAAATATTAATCTATGAAAAGGATCTACATTTTTCATAAAATATTGTTGTAGAGATTGTAAATATTGTTTTCTATTTAATCTTTGTAATAAAATAGGAGGGTATCCAGCTTTGGCTTGTAAAAATGCTTGAATAGTTCTACCTGTTCTTCCGTTCCCATTTGCAAAAGGATGAATTTGTAAAAATATTGCATAAACTTTGGAAGCAAATATCACAGGATGTAACGACGTATTATTTTGATTTTCGTGGATATAAGTTAATAGTTGATTCATTAAATTTAAAATTTCAACTGGATGAGAATAATACGTCTCTATTCCCAAAGATCCATATGCGTGTGCTAAACCTTTTCTAAAAGTTCCAATTTTTTCTTCTTTATCATATTTCACTCCGTGCATTAACAACGAATGAATGCGATTACAAAACTCTATAGTGATAACAAAATTATCATTCTTGAGTCTCCTGTAGGCATATTCATGAGCTATTATAGAATTATTAAGTTCTATAGCTAATTGTAATTTTTTTGAATCTTTGGTGTTAAGAAGTAGTCTAGGATCCGGGATATAGTCAAACATACTTTCATCTTTAAAATCTTCATAATACTTTTTACTGTTATTATAAACAGTTTTAGAATCTCCTAAACTGAGATCATTTCCCTCTAAACTAACTGTTTGTCTTGCCATGGCAAATCTGATTATATCATGATAATCTTCAAGCTTATTATTTTCTTTTTTAATGGCTTTAGATACGCTTAATATATATTCACAGTTTTTTTCCTGCCAGATTTTATCTGCTTGCTCATCAAACAACTGAAAATATTTCGAAAATAAATTACCTGTTCTTAATATTGGATCATATTCCGCTGAATTTTCTTTATAATTATATAATGTTCCGTATATTTTAAATATCGTCTTTTCTCTTCTAATTTTTGCTTGTTGTTCTACATCCGAGGCATAAGACCGAGAAAATAAAGCATAAAAAATAGAAGATGCTTTATAAACTCTTAGTTCACGCTCTGAAATGGTAACAATATGTTCAGTTTTATTATTAGCACTAAATGTAACATGGTTTAAATGAGGAAATCTAAAAATTGGTTTAGGAGTGGTAATCAAATTGAGCTTTTTAATGTATTTTATTGAGTGAACCATGCTTAAACTATTCAATCTTGGTTGAACAATGAATGCAAGGCAGACTGTTTCAGTCATTTTTTAGCATTCAAAAGTTATTCTTGTAGATTAATTAAAATTAAATAATTTAAATAAATGAAAAATAAATTTTAATTGAAATAATATATTAAAATTTAAATAATTAAAATTATTATTATTATAAATTTAATAAAAAGAAGGTCACAAACTGAAATTTTCGGAAATGTTCACAGTCACTGTAAAGACGAAAATTGAACATGCAAAATTATTATAAAAAGTTCTCAGTTCATCTTATTATGATGAGTAAATTAAAGAAACAAAAGACTTTATCCAATATCGATAATAATCATAATAATGATGAACACAAAATTGAAGAATCATACAAATGTTTAGACGTACTTCATATAGTATATAAACATATCGCCTCTCATATAGCAAACGAAATTTATGTAAATTTAACAATAGATAATAATAGTGTTGAAATCATCGGATATAAATCAAAAAATGATAAAAATATAGGAGTGGAACACCATTTTAAAATTACACAGATTAATACTGTTTATGATCCTACAGTTAATTTAGCAAGAGATTTTAGAGAATTATTAATAAATAATAAATATAAATCAGAAAACGGTAGAATTTACAATTTGATTCAATAATCCAGGTGAAGTGATTGAACATTGTATATAAACTTTATCATTATTTGGATCTCTCCATTCTTTATGACAACAAATATGTAATGTTCTATTATAATTTCCATTATTAAGCCAATCTATTTCATTTAGTGTGTTTTGTAATTTAGCTATCATATGATCATCAACTACAATATTGAAATTATACATAAATGATGGTAGAAAATCGTTTACAGAAATTATATTATTAAAACCTTTTATTGTTAATAATGTAGTGATTATATTTTTTACTTGTAAATTACTCATTTTTAAATTTTAATTATTTTAATATAATTTAATTATATATATATGTATAAAGAAAAAATGCAAAAGATATAATATAATTATATTATTATTATTTTATTTATTATTGTCAGTAACAAGAATTAAAATTAACTCTAGTAATATACAAAGTCAATCTTTTAATTCTGTATATGTAATGGAAGAAAATCAACAATATTACGATCCTATAGTAGATTTTAGTTTAAATAAATTTGGAACAATAGATATACTTACTACTAGTATCTATGTGGATACTAGGAACTCACTAGAATTCGAGAAAACAATTTTATGAGATAAAAGAGTATATATGTAGGAAGGTAATGAATGTAAAATTCGTTAGCATTATAATATATTAACATAATTAATTAATATTAATATTTTATTATGTAAGAAATTTATTTCCGACAACTAAGGTTTCACAAAGCTTAATAAATTTATAAACACATCAAGCATTTTAAAAACAAGTTCACTTTTATTATGACTTTTTCGACTAAAGCATTCTTTTTTAATAGCTTTGAGATAGATAACTATTTGTTTGACTAAATGACGAGGAATATCAGGACTAAATTCAATGCCTTCCATAAGACTCCCTACTAAATCCAAATCGAAATGACCGTTGGTTAATAAACTGGCCTGTAAGTCCAATTGCATCATTTCGAATTTGTCAGCTCCTGTAGAAACATAACCAGCCGCAGATTGCAAATGAAATAATAGTAATTTGACATTACGAGCTAAATTTGTAAAATTTTCACTGGTTTGTTCATTAAGGTAAGAAGCAGATTGTTGATAGAATGTATATTCACCTGAAGCAATTTTACTTGCAATAAAAGCAATTATTTGTTCATATCGAGAGCAAAGATTAAGTATTTTTTGGTTATTAGCATATTCACCTTTGCTTGATATTATTTCACTCCAAATACCAGCAACTTCAGGAGCTGTCTGTTGAATGAAGGTAGGAAGATGAACTCCATGTTGACTAAATTGAACCATAGTTGTTTCAGTAATTACAGGGAACATAGGTATCAATTTTTCCTCTTCATTAATTTGACCTGGAGATATTGCTCCAGTAAGAGCGTTAATATTTTTATTACCAACAGTTCTTTTCGACATTATTGTTCTTCTTCTTTCTGTGGTGTTTAATGTGGAATTGAGTTGCGATTTCTGGAAATATCAGAAAATTATTTTTTATTTATAATTTAATTAAAATTAAATTAATTGAAATATAATATTAAATATATTTATTATTATTATATTATAATGTTAAATTTAAAATTATAAATAATTTATTAATTTTTTGAGAATTTAAAACATTTTCATACCTCTTCTTGGTATGACTGCTTGGTCGGATGTGAAATTTATATTGTACTCATTATACTCTCAATATGTCTCAATGGCTGACAAAACTAAAGGATCATTGGTATCAGATGTTTCTAACTGTATCTCTCATGATAACGATATGCTCAATAATACTGAACATACCAAATTGGCTAACACAAGTAATTTCGATAGCTGCAACAATACTTGCGATACAGTCAAACAGGCAATCGAAGAAAAGCATGTCACAAATGAATCAACGAAACACAGAATTAACCGAAAAGCAACTAATGATGGGCTCAAACAGAGTAGACCCTCAGAATCTTCGAGTGAATTCCAGAGATTTATTATTGGATCCGCAACCGAATCTTCCAGGACAACCCGTACAGAATCAATAGCCAATTTTGAACAAATCACTAATTCTTGGTGTACATTACAACTTCATGACCGTGATGTAGTTGGATTTGTAGAGCAAGATATTACTCTTAATCTGTCAAAATATGTTTGGGCTGCTGATAGTCTTCAAGGATTAATATTATACTTTTCGTCCATTCTCGATTTTCCTTGGCTTAAACCTGATACAGTGAAAGCTTTTGTCCTGAAAGCAATCGAAGTATTAAAAACACATAATAAAACTCATCATTTTGATAGACGTGGTACAATAACTTTTAATACAAACAACGAAAGATATATGTATCTATGTAAACTAGAACATGTCAGACAAGTGGAAGGTTTTATATTTATTCAAGAAGTGGATAAATATGTATTTACACTATTTTCAATATCACGTCCTCGATCTACACTTCCAATATTATTAAAGTTTGCTCCCAATAATCCATATATTGAGGAAGAAATTAAAGAATTGTTATTAGACACAGAAGAAGTTCAAATAAAGACTTCTTTCAGTGATTTGTTAAAATCGTACACCTAATATATATATTTAAATTTAATTTTAGTAATATAATTAAGTATTGGTATAATACAATAACCAAGAATACAATATATCAAACTTTTCTTCAAATATACAAGTATATAACTGTTGTTTAAATGTATATAGTTCTGTGTTTTCTATATGTAACTAAATAAATATTTATTAGTATTAATTAAAAAAAAAGAATTAAATTATTTTTTTCATGATTCGATTATCATTAGTCGTACAAAAAATTGAGACTAAATATGTAGTTTATTCTTGATTTTTATTACATGTACTAAGCATATAAAGTACCAGAAATAGTTAAAGTAGAAGAGATAGATAAAAATATACAAATAGTTAATAATAATAATTTCATAATAAATTGTTTTATTTAATAAAATAATTAAATAATAATTAAAATGTGTTCGATAGATATATATGCGGTGTGAATACTTAGGAGAAAAAAGTGATGCATAGTCATAGGACTTTACACCAGTCACAGATAGAAATTTCCGGAAATATTGACACAGTCATTTTCTGGAAATTTTACTATCTGTTATGGTGTGAACACTTAGAAAAATGATGCACGGTCAAACATAATGTAAAAGCTTCTGGAAATATTATTAAGAAGATATTGTGTGGGTTTCGTGTAATTTTGGTTTCTGGAAAAAAATATTTTTTTTTCAAGTAAATACAATAACATAATAAATAACTTATAAAATAATTATAATATAAAAATTTATTATTTATTTATTAATTAAATTTATTTATTTTATTACATAATTATTGTTTTGTGGTTTCGTCCATGACAACTCGGAGTGGGTTCCAGTACTCATATTTTCCAATTCCTGTCCAAACCAAAATGTCTGATAGTAGACGAGGTTCGATTAGTTCCAATAGTGATTACATTAATAATAATAATAATAATAATAATAATAATAATAATAATAATAATAATCAAATTGTAAACAATAACATTAAAACTTGTTGTAGCTTTTGGTGGTTATTGATAATAGTATTGTTTATAATCGAAGCTTTGATAATTACATATACTGTAAACATTCCTACAAGAGAGTCTTGTTGTAATACATTCGCTTTAGATAATAATCAAACTGAGTATGATCTAGATCAATGTTTAATTAAAGTTAATATTCTATCGGATTTCAATCACTTTAATAACAATTTCGTTTATTTCCTAAGTATTTTGCCTGACTTAGGACAACTTATATTAATCGTTATGACTTCATTATTTAATAATTCGATTAACAAAATAGTTGATCAACATGATTCCTATTTACCAATTTATGGATATATAGTATTGTTAATAATGGTATTGTTTGGAACTATTTGTAATATAATTTATAATAATTCTAAACTGTTAACTTTTACAATGGTATGCTATGCTTATATATTGGGTTTTTTTGGTAATACTTATTTGTATTGGGATAGTATAAAAAAAATAGGACTTTATTTGAATCAATGTTGTTGTTGTAGAAAAATACAAGAATCACAACCACAACAACCATTACCAGAACAGCAACCACAACAGTTACAACGAGAAGAACAAGATGAAGATGAAAAAATATCAAACAAAGTTGAACTTGAAAATAATCATAACATTAATAATATTCATGAACAAAAACCACAAAAACGATTAACAATAGCTAATAAGAACAAATAATAATATAAATTGGATTAAACTTAATTTGATTGTTATAATTAAATAATAATTAAAATGTGTTCGATAGATATATGCTATGCATATACTTAGGAGAAAAATAATGCACAGTCATAGGACTTTAGCAGTCAGGTCAAAAATTTCCGGAAAATTTACAATCCAGATTGAATTTCTGGAAATATCCGGAAATTATTACAGAGATCGTGTGTTAAAGACGAAAAGTGAGCAACTTTGATGAAATATACAGAACATTTACATTTATTTTGTTTTTCTATTTCAAATTTCTTTTAAAATGAATAACCTCCAACGTTTAGTTTGTTTTATAATATTTATTGGATATATATTTAATCAAGTATTAGTTTATGATGATATAATATCGAAATTATGGAGTGAAACTTATTTGGTAAATTTTTGTATTTGGTGTAGCTGTGTAATATTGTGTTTAATTTCTATTTATATTCAATTATCATATGAACATAAAATTATTAAGAATACAAATACGAAAAAAAAGCAGGAAGTACCAATCAAAAGTTTTTCAGCATTTACAAACAACATGGTTGGTCAATTTGTGCTTTTATTATTTCAAATGCCTATTGGTATAAAATATGTAATGGTATATTGGTTCAATGTAACAAACATATGGTTTATTTTACTGTACAATTGTATATGTTTTATTATTTTAATATTTTTATTTAGTTTTTCTTCTATCAATTATTTTCAACAAATAATAGTTCAGGTAATCAGATTGATGATAATGAACAAAACTGTTTATGAAAGCTATAATAATGACATATCAACTGAAACAAATAAACCCATCAAACAATCATCAGATAAACATAAAAAACATACTTCAAATAAAAAAATAAAAAAGAAATCAAGTAACAAAAATCAACAACAAATACAATGAAAAATGAAAATTTTTATATTGAAACATCTTGCATATCTCCACATGGCCATTCTCTATACATTATATATTGATCAATTCTAGTAATTGCTAAATAAAATACAACACAATCAATTATTAATAATACAATTATATTTATTTCAGATACATATAACAGATAATTGAAAAGTATAATTATAAATAATAGTAAAACATATCTTATGTATATAGGAGGCCAAATAATATGTTGAATATCATATTCTGTTCCACAAATACTACAATCTGAATTCAATAAATTTTCATTTTTCCATTCATATAAACAGTCAATGTGATAATATCCTTTATCACATTTACAGAATTTATAAAGAATTTCATTTGCACTATTTTGATTTATATTACAAATGTTACATACATTATTATTTGTACAGCATACCATTTAATATAATAAATTAAGTAATAATAATATAATTAAATATTTAATTAATATTTATTATTAATTAAAATATTTAATTAATATTTATTATTAAAATTATTATATTTATTATTAATTTAATTAATTAATTACAACATAATCTACGAAAAAATATTATTATTAAAGAATTATTATTAAAAAATAATTATACAACTGAAAATGGAGTTAAATATCAATTATAATATTTTAGAACCAAGTGTATATATGATATGATTATTATTTTTGGTTTCGTAAGAACATGTTATACTTATTACTTTATTATAATCGATACTATCTTTAAGCCATGAAATTTCATTTATTTGATTTCTCATATTTATTATTAAATTCTGATCGACAGCAAGTTTCTTATTACATAGAAATTTTTCATCGATATCGGATATCTCATTTAAATTATAAAACCCTTTTTCATTCAATAAAGTTTTAATAATATTTTTGATAAAAATAATATTCATTATATAATAATAATAATAATAATAATAATTTAATATAGTATCTAATATGTACTTATATATTGTAGTTGTATATGAAATTAATTAATTTATTTAATTTCTTTAATTTTTATTAATTAATTAATTATTAGATTATTAATATTATTTTATTATATATTTTTACAATGAGTATTAATTTAATTGAATTAAAAGAATATTTAGAAGGCAAAGGATTTATTACTGTTATATTAAATGCTACTTCACCAACTAAAATACGCACGCTATACTATCGTATACAACTATATGGAGATATAGCTGAGAAGATTTTATTAGTGGGACGCAATGTAAACTATGCCTATGAACAACTAAATTATGTTAAAACTAGACCAATATACATAAAATACTTTATTCAGGAGGAAGGTTGTACATTTGCTATAGAATGTACTTAGTTGGACATTTTATTCTAGGTTAATATTATTATTATTTAGTCTTTGTAATTGTTAATGTAATACTGTATTTGATTTATAACTGCACCAGGATAAACTGATAATCGTGAAAAATCGCCAATATAACAAATACGAGAAACTCCACTTGTGGAAAATAAGTACTATCATTATTATTATTATCAATTACACTATTACCATTATTATGATTATTATAATGATAATTATGAACTATTTGAATAAATTTGGTATTATCTTTATTTTCTGCAATACCATATTTGGATAAAGTTTTTATATCTTCTTGATTCCATTCATCATTATCTTGATCTTTCTTTAATTTAGATAATTTAGAATCTAATTCATTCCATTTATGTTTTAAATATATTTCTAATAATGTATGACTAATCATAGTATGAGAATTAATACCTCCTTGAAATAATTCTTCTGCATTAACTTTAGCTATTTTTTATAATTAAATGTTTAATATCAACTTTACCATTGTTCTCTGAACCAAACATCAATTCAGGATCATATTCATCATTATCAATACGATTATTTGTAATAATAACATCACGATTCCCAGTTTTGATTTGAGCCAATGATAAAAGAGGACGAATAATTCCACGAGATTTAGATGAACATAATCCCAAGATATTACGCTCAAAATCTTTTAAACATATAAAGAAATAACTAAATCCCAATTCATCAAACTCATATAACTTTTGATGATTAGTACAAGGTATAAATTTATATTGATTTAATTCATTTAAATGTTTAATTGTAGAAAAGTCACCATTCTTTGTTGTTGTTGTTGTTGTTGTTGTTGTTGTTGTTGTTGTTGTTGTTATTTTAGAAAATATACATTGTGAACAATTTAAATTATGCATTTCTCATTAGTGATTTCATGTGTATCATTCAAAATAAAATATTATTTCCAGAACGTTTTTAATTATTTAAATTATTTAAACCGTAATAAACATTTAATATAATTAAATTTAAAATTATAATAATTATTTTAAATTATTTAAATTAATTATTTAAATTATAATATTATTTTCATTTTTTCA
>Ga0302186_10002414_pt1 | contig 14390 bp, 17 predicted proteins | sample II_Bog_E1_2_FD_198782 | JGI IMG/M metagenome (GOLD analysis project Ga0302186, IMG submission 198782) | Peat permafrost microbial communities from Stordalen Mire near Abisko, Sweden - II_Bog_E1_1 | ecosystem: Environmental > Terrestrial > Soil > Wetlands > Peat | place: Sweden: Abisko... | reverse complement strand
TGGCAAAGGAAGCAACGGAGGATCTGGGATTGATGCAATTAATCCAACTACATGTGATGAATACATCAAAACAGAAACATTTAGTTGCAATTTTTTATGGTTAGGCACAGGAGAAAAAAAACTCTATCGAAAGAAAGGGGGAAAAGGTGGGCGAGGTGGAGATGCAGGACGTGCAGGAGAAGGTGGATATGGGGGCAACGCAGGAATAATTCAAATATTTAATGGCAATGGCCTGAAATTACAAGATGCAACGAAATTAATTGTTATTGAAACAAACCAAGGAACGCGAGGAAAGAATGGAAGTTTGGGAATTTTTGGGGAAGGTGGATTCAATGGAAATAATCGGACCATATGGTATAATTATTATGATAATACATATGAAAATGAAGATTATGAGGTTATTACGACGCATGGTCCTGCTGGGAATCCAACCAATAATAATTTCATTCCTCCTTGTAAACGCGAAACACTTCCCAGTGAATTTTGGAGGAAATTTTATTTAGCCCCGAAGAACTATAAACAAGGATTATTTTATGAAAAAATAGAGCAAGAATTTCCAATGAAATATTTAACTTGCTTGTGAAAAAACATAAGTCTATGAGACCAGTAAAGTAAAACTGAATAAAAACGAATTTCTAAAAATATGAATGAAAAACCTTAATTTAGTGTTTATTTTTCGATCTTTTGTTTTCAATCAAAAAATGTTTTGTTAACAAATTAAAAAGCTTTTATTCAGTATTTTTCGTTATTTTTTAGCTGTGTAATATGAAAATTAGATTCTATTCTGGCTCATAACAATATAAAAAATAGTGAATATAAAAAAAAAATTTAAAAACAAAATTAGAAAAAACAAAATCATAAAAAAAAATTTTAAGGTTTTTAGGAAAATTTTCTAAAAAAACCAAAATTTAGATAATTTGAATAATTTTTTTTTTTTTCTATTCCATTTACGAATAAATTTTTTTTTTAGAAATTTCAAGAAAAAAATTTTAAAATAATCAGAAATTTATATTTTTTTTTTTTGAATTTAAATATCGATTTGATTTTGCCAAATCAAAATGATGCAATTGTGTCAAATCATTTTGATTATAAGCAATCTGATTTTTTTATATTTTTTTGTTCTCTCTAAAAATGAATTATCAGAATCCCCGATATATTCCTCATATATTTCTAATGGAATTTGAAACCTCCGGGCTAATCCATCTTATTTTATACTCCATGAAATCCTCCACCCCCCGAATGATAAAATTGCCTCTCTCCTTTATTTTACGCCAAAATCTTCATGAAATTGCTTTACTAAGCCATAACCCTATCAAATCAGCTGTATTATCTCCTGATTCTCCAATCCTAAGCTTCTTTCTGGTGTTTTTACAATAAAACATTCATAAAGTCCTTCGAAATCCCTATCTCGACTCTATAGACCATAAAGACCTTAGAAATCTCGACCCTCCTATTTAGATTATCTAATAAATGAGGTTGAATTCCCTGTAAAAATCGCTAGTTTTTTCTATTGTAATGGTATTTCCAATGTGGGATCGAACGAATTGAGGTGATTACTTTCTAAAAGGCTTGATTTTCCTACAGGCCTTATTGAAAAGTCTCTATTATTAGATTCAAGGAAAAACTGGGCTTTTTTACTAGGAAATTCTCCTATTGAAGAATGAGGCTTTTTGAGGAAAGGAAAGGATGAGTCGAGGGAAAAACCCTATGAATCATTGGAAAAAAAGGGTTCCTTTGTAATATCATAGTTGGGGGCTTTTTAATGAAAGTCAGGGATGAAGTGAAAAAAGACAGTTTTTCATTAAAAAGAGTATTTATCTTAATAGAGTGATTTTTGCTATTTTAAGGAGCTTTGAAAAGGAAGTCAATGGGAGGGAATTGGAGGAGTTTTGCTTTGAAATTATCGAGAAAAAAGGAAAAAAATATTCGAAAAATGGGCGAAAAATGAGAAGCCTCTAGTTATAAGTTATAAGGGAAGATCTATTGGAAATCCTGAAAAAGTTCGGAAAACAGCATTTAGACAAGAAAACAGCAGTTTTTCTATCAAATTGGATGAAAGAAATAGAGGAATTATGTGTTTCTATAAAGGAAGATGATTCAATTCTTGCGTTTTTGCAGGTTTTTAAAGAAATCAAGACTTTTCCTTAATTTCCTTTAATTTAATTTTAAAAAACATTTAAAAATCTCCGCTTTGGCTATTTCCCCAAGCCGAATACTCTTCTTTTCTTCATAAAACCAAGGGCTTTTTCGCTTTTGGCTCATCTTTCCATTGAACATTCTACAGCGAAATCAAGCCATATGGTCTCGTAAATTACGATAATACCCCAAGTTCTTGCTATGAAACAACTAAAAACCTGCAAAATATGGCTTGTAATGAATAAACTTGATGTTTTGTCTGAAGATTTCAATATTCCACAGATAAAAAGCGACCTTCGTGATTTCCTTCAAAGGAATGCGATCATTGCTTTTCGAAATCAGGCTACGGATTTGATAAACTCATGGCTAAATTAACTATTCAGGACAATACGTATTTAATTGGCTGTGCATGGTTATGAAGGACAGATCGAAAAGAAGGTGTTTTCTATAGTTCTATATATATGTTGATGAGCATGATAAACTATCTCGCTAAGGCATAAATCCAGATCAGATCATTATCCGCTAGAAGAGCCAATGTGATAAAAGAAATGGAAGAACAAAAATCGTGATGAGAATTTTACAAATGCTCCCAATTTTTTTTTTTAGAAAATTGTTTAATTTGCAGGAGGAAGGTGGAATTTAAATTAAGAGTTCCATTTGTTTGAAGATGTCGAGTTGGAACCTTTAAATGAGATCTTGAAGTAAGAAATAGCTAAGATTAATGAGATTGTCAAGAGATGCGACTTTTATAACTCCGGAAAAGAGAAGGAATAGCATAATTTATGAGTTTCAATTGAAGTAAAGAGATTCTCAAATAATTTTGAGGAGAGACAAAATTCTGTTAAATTGCTATTAGAGATCTTGAAGAGAATATACTGAAAATTAAAGGAAAAGGCACAATAGTTTTGAGATGATTTTGGGTGCTCTTTATGAGTCTTACAATTTGAGAAAACTGTTAAATTGAAAAATTAAGAAGAAAAAAATATTGTCAACATTTATTTTAGAATTTTAAAGGAATCCAAGGAAAAAAAGATAGGATAGTATGCAATTTATGTCAATTCTTGATGATTGAACTTGGAGTCGGGTTTCAAAGCCAAAGAATCTGCCAAAAAGTTATAGAACTCCAAATTTTGATGGAAGAAATGATAGAAATTGCTGAAAAGCAGGAAGAGATGAATCAAGAAGAAACTCTGGATCTCGAAATGAACTTATTGGATTTCATTTAGAACGAATTATTTGGATAAAGTATGGAAAGAATAATACCAAAGAACCATTCTTTAATTAAATTTCATCAATATCTTTGTGAAGAAAACAATGCCAAATTCAAGGAAGTCTTCAGATTATGCAAGGTCCCAACAGTTTATCTCAAACCTGAAGGCAAGCCTGCTGAGCCTCAACGCTTGGACAAGAGATGTTTCCATATTAACAACATCATGGGATCGATGCGATTGGGGAAAGAAGAACTTCATTCTCATCAAAAAAGGATTCATGTTTCCAATAGTCGAAGCCTTTTTGATTTCCTAAATGAATGCATGACAGGTTATTAAAGATAACTTCGTTTTTAATGGTGGGTGGCAACATTGTTTTTTGCCTGGTGAGTCGGACTATTTTAGAATCCACAGATTATATACTACTATCGACATGACAGCTGCTGAATTAGGGGCATGCAAGAACTATGGCCTTAAGAAATTAGCCCATAATCAAGCTCCAATGAGAATGTTCTTGGAAATTTTGTTAAAATTCCTGCAAACACAAAAATGGTAACAGGAGGAGATAAACATTGGAAGGATATAGAACAAAAAGCCGCTCAGAGAAAGATGAAGGTTATTTTTTATGTGAATGTTTCTGATAGATGAGAAAACTAATAAAGCGTGCAATTATTTCAAAATCGACGTGGCTGCCTCTGAAGTTAACGCTTGCAAAAATTGTCCTCTGACAGGAAATTCCATGTAGCGGTAGGATCTACCACTAATACTTAAACGAGAGAAGCAAATTTGGTGTTGATAGCCCTGCCCTATGTTCAAAAACAAAATCCCCTTTGAAACACGATTAATTTATGAAGTAATGTTTTGGAGGCGTTCAGCAATGCCAAAACTATTCAAAATGATAATTCAAGCAGGTTCTGGAAATATCTGCAACTCAGTTTTGATAAAGAAAAGTAAAGTGATTCAGGGGGTGAAGATAGAAAAATAAATGCTGAAAAGCAAGAGTGGTTGATAGATTGAAACAAGAGAAAAATTTCCATATTTTTTTACTATCCACTACAAGGAAGTGAGCAAGAAAATATCTCCTAACAATATTCAGGACTTTTGATATTTGAAGTCACAAACTAGCTCTGATTCAGAAGTCAAGATAAGAAAGAATAAATTGAGGGATTTGTTGGATATTTTAGAGTCTTGGGCTTTTTGGAAAAGGAGGAACTCGGATGATTCCAAGCATTTTGCATTTGGGCAACATTTCCTTAAAAGATCAGGTCTTTAACGACTCTATGAGAAATATCTCTACAACCCAAGAGTCTTTGAAGAACTTTTGCCAAAATCTTGATGAGAAGAAATGTGTTTTTCAACTATTGAGAGCATAGAACAGAATTTTTAAAATAAAGAAGGAGCCCTCAGGCCGAGAATCTTTTATATATTTGTAAAGAAATTAATTTTATTTGGAAATTTTTTTTATTATATAAAATTTATAAAGTGGCCCAGAAACAACACTTTATTATCTACTATTCCAAATGTGGAATTTATTGAAATCCTTTATTATTTTTAAAAATTTTCAAAACTTTCGCAAAATAGTTTTGCAAATTATTTTTAAAAAAACAAGAATGATGTAAACCTACTCATTTCTTTGTAAAAGAAATCAAAAAATTTTTTCTAATACTTATAAAGAAAGCATAATTTAAAATACAAAATCATCGATTTTAATTTTTAGAAAAAACCCAGAAGAATTCTGGCATGAAATCTGGAATAGCAGAGGAAGAAAACAAGAACATTGTTGAGCTCAGACCAGAGGAAATCTCTCTCTACAACTCCGAGAAAAAGGAAAAAATGATTTCAATCAAAACTCTTGTGTCTGGTAACAACGATTGTGGAAAATCTACTTTGATTTACGCTCTTCTTGTAGAATCTTATTTTTAATTTTTTGCTTAAATTTTTATCTTTAATCAAAGGAAAAAGGAGTTGATTTACGAACCCTGGAAGCGAGAGAGGTCCTATTTTCAATATTTTTTTTCAAGACTTATTTATATTTAGGAAACCAAATTTCATGGTGACAAGACTTTCTTTCTTTCGGATTGGGCCTACAGACTTTCATTAGTAAAAAAAGAATTCGCTCATTTAGATATCTATTTTTTTTTTTTTCACAAAAATGATAGACGGAGCTCAATCCAAACAAACCCATGATCAATTGCAGCATCTTGGATAAACAAAATACAATTTTTTTCATGGTTAGTGATAAGGATTTTGATAATCAATTAAAGGAGCGAGAAGAAGACCTAAGAAGAATGGAGTACCCTTATTATTAATTAGAACAATAATATAATTTTTCTTAGAAAAAACATCAACTTCAAAAATCAAAAGTTTAGCTCCAAACTGTTAATATTATTTATAAACAATATGAGAGAAGGTGGAAAGATGAATCTTCTTAAAGACAAAACTGGTTTTGACGGAGAATTTTGGAATTTGACATCCAATGATGATAAAAAGAAGAAGAAAATACCATATTTCTATGAAAACCTAAAGGACGAACCAAGCAACCTACTAGAAATCAGAAGCAAAATAATTTGGCTTGCCCAGGCAAAATGGAAAATAAAAAAATCGCTCAAAAAAGAAGTCCTTTCGCAAACGGTTCACGAGACACATAAACTTTCAACTACAAAATCAAACATCGACATTTCCAAAGCTATCTTCAACACAGACTTTTCCGGACCAAAAAGCAAAAATGCCTCTTGCATAATTTTTTAGTGAAGAGTATTAATATTTATTAAAATGGTTTGAAAGCAGCTCCAATTGATAAGAGCATTATTCATTCCTCAAATTTTTCTCATGGGTCATGAGTTAATTAATTAAGAATTTTATAAAGGATAACATTATATTAATTTAACCTTGAAGGGGGGGGGGGGGACTTTTATAATTTCTTAATGTATATAAAAAAATATTTTTTTATTAGAGTTCATAAAAACCAATTTTTTTCAGAGCTAATAAATAATTTTAACATTAATGAATTTAAACTCAGAGGAACTTTCAAAAGTATCAGAAAAAAAAGAAAATGCTTTGAGTTCGCGTGAAACGAAATCCTTTGACGTCAATCTGAATCCCCTGATGTTTACGAATGAAGATACTTCTCCCAATTCGCATGAAATAAATCAGTTCAATGAAAGTTTTTTTGTGAAATTATGTTTGAAATGCAGAAAAAAAGAATCATTCCTCCCATTGACTAATAGCGAAGCTGATATCTACAAAAAAACACTTAATTGTCAAAAGGCCTTTATTTTAATTATGATAATTGGAATGCTGACCATTATCGATTCTTTGTGTTATATGTTTGATTTGAAGGAAAATTCTCAGAAGTTCTTTTATATCTTTTTATTGGGCTCAACTTTGATAACAATTTCATTGACACTCGCCAAAGGATCACAAGGGTTTTTCATTTTTCTCCTTAAAAACAATATACTTTCGATAATTTTCACCTATGTTTTCAATTGGACTTTTCTTTATTTTTTCGCATTGAAAGCAAAAAGTTCTATTTTTAGTTGTGTTTTTGCAATTTCTCAAGTAATATTTTTTTTCATAATTTGTAAAATATGTAAAATATTAGATTATGGTGATGCTCTATTTATTTAACAACTGTCTTGCTTTTGACTTCATTCTTCAGATAAAATCTTATTGTGAAAGATGTTTTCATTTCTTGAAACAAAAATTAGATCAAAGAAAAAATGAAAAATTTATTCCTGTTTAAAAAAAAAAATATGATCAGCAAAAAAAAATTTGTCAAATTTTAATATTTTTTGAAAAAAAGTCAACCCAAAAAATTGTCAACAAATTTTTAAATTTTTAAAAATATTTACTATCAACTTCATTTATTTAGTTGATTAATAATTAATTGTTATATTCCTTAAGTCTAAATAAAAAAGTTTTTATAAAAAACAAATAGATTATAATGAAAAAATGCAATACAGTATATAGTTTTCCTGAGGAAAATAAGACTCTCATCGAAGTAGATTCTGATGAAAAATCCCAATATCATAGTGAAACGAAAGAAGATTTGACTGATTGGAAAACTCTCGTTGTCGGAACCAAAGATTCTGGAAAATCAACATTGATATGTGGATTATTAGTATAATAAAAAAAGCAAATTCTTCTTAAAATTCTCTTAATAGGAAAAAGATTTAGATTTGCGTCCACTTGAGACCAGAGAGGTATTCTAAACCAAATATGAATTAAAGGAAATAATGATTTTAGATAACGAAATTTTTCGGGGATAAAGCATTTTTTATATCAGAAAATTTGGTAAAAAAGGCAAGTGCGGAACACATGTGCAAGCTATCAATTGTATTCTTATGACTTTATGATAAAAAAATGTTTTTTTAGTATGAATTAAACCCAGAACTCCAATTGAGTCAATTCTTAAATTTTAACAAATTCAAAATAATACTGATGATCGCTAATGATGAGAAATTGGAAGAAGATTTGGCGAATTTGACAGAAAACATCCAAAAAATTGATCTCTTTCATAAATACAAATCCATCTCCAAGTTATTCATTTTGCTCATTAATAACATAAGGGAGAAGAAAATAAATTTACCTCAAAAGACATCAGTTTTTGATGAAAAATATTGGTATTGGAAGGGAATGAAAGAAAATAAGCGGTTGCTTTACTTTTATTTGAATTTCAAAGTCACAAATTTGGTGGATCTACGAAATCATATCATTCTCGAAGCGGAAAAAAAAATCAAAGAAATACCCGGATTAAAAACAAAAAAAGAAGTGTTAACTCAAGAAGTTCCCATTGATGGAAACACGATAAAAACAAAAAAAGAACGAACCTTCATAGACAGTTACAGTAATTTTTCGAGTTGTAGAGTTTTTTGAAAGAAAAAAAAAATGTGGTTTTTATAATTGTTAAGTTAAAATATCTCATTATCTATTTATTGATGGTTTTTGAATTAAAAATTTAACTTAAACGTAATAAAAGAACTATTTTAACTCGATCCCATAGATTTTAGAAAATGTTATTTTTTTGTTTTACATAAAAATCATTTATTTCTTTTAAATTCTGAAAGGGATTTATTCTATTTTTGCTCTTGAGGAGGGACATCTTTCATCTCAACATCTTTCACTTCCACATCTTTCATCTCTTCATAATGAATAGGTTCTTCCCCTTCATCTTGTTTTTGGGAGTTGAAGCTCTTTTAAATTATTTAAATTTAACCCACCTATATTAATATCACCTTGGAAACTTTGTTAGCGACTTCATGGCTTAACTCTTTCGATTTTTCTGCCACTTGAGTTCCGAAAGCCATTGATTTTTCTGATATTATCTTGCCATATTCTTTGGATTTTACCACTGCCTCATGACTCAAATCTTTTGTTTTGAGGTAAATTTCATTGCCTATTTCTTTTGATTTGATCAGCACTTCAGATCCAACAACCTTTGATTTCTCATACACATCGCTGCCTATTTCTTTGGATTTATGAATCACTTGGCTTCCAATATGAACGATATTTTCTTTGAGATGAGACTCTTTGATTTTTTCATTCACTTTAGACAATCCCTTCGCAAAAAAAAATCATAAAAATCTCAATTTTCCAAATTTACCTACCATTGTTGTTTTTTCCACTGCAGTGCCTAGAAAATTCTTCGCGGTTTGAAAGTAACCAAATCCCCATCCGCCTGAAGTTTTTTCTTTTGGAGGCTCTGTTTCAATCTCTAATTGAGACCCTTCATGTAATGATGGAGGATCTGGCAGTTCACCTCCTTCCACTAAATTTTTGAGCTTCAAAGAATTAAATGTTTATGCTGAAAAAAAAAAATATCTTCTTATTACTAATGCTCGATAATAAACAGATGCCTTTGTTTTATATTTGTCTTGAATGGAGAAATTGTTTCTCGAAATATTGAAGCCCTCAAAAAAATTTTTCAACTTGCTGTTGCCTCCAGTTTTCAAATAGGTGATATCATTTTGAGTTAATTCTTCAGGTGATAAAGACTTTATTAGACTGCAATCAGGTGAAAGTTGTTGATGCAAGCCACAACATTTCAAACAAATCAGAACACCATTGTTGATAGAAGCCCAATTGGGTTTTTCTTTATCTTTGAATAATATGTTTCAAATAAGAATTTTTTTTTTTAATTAAATGATCTCGTACCACACTCAAAACAATGTTTATTATAAGGGTTGTCTAAAATTTGCTGAAGGATAGCAAAGGAGTTCTCGTCAATTTGCATTATTTTTTGTTTCGGATTTTTTTTAAATAAATTAAATTTGATTTTTTTCTTTTAGTCAAGAATTTGCAAGTAAAAGAAAAAATATCAAAGGAATTTTTTTTTTAGGAGATAATTTGTAATCCACTATGAAAAAATTTTTTTCTAGAGTACTTCTAATAATCAAGAATGAATTTTAAGCTAACTTTTTAAAAAGGATTCGCTAAAAACTCCTCAAAGGTTCAGTATTGGAACACATGAAATTCAAGAAGAAAAACTGCTTTCAGAAGGTTGAATATTTTCCCAAAACTATTCTATCATTAAAATATAGGTGGATATGGGTATATTTGGAAGGCTTATGATGTTAATACCAAAGAGCCTTTTGCTCTAAAAAAGATGATTTGTCAGGTATGTTAATTCATGATAATTTAGACGTTACAAAGTTTTCAGGGTCCAGATCGATCCCAATTAGCAAGAAATGAGATGGATATATTGAAAAAGCTTCCTCCGAGTGAGAATATTATGAAATTTTATGACGGGCAAATTGTTCCAATGGAAGACGGTTGCATCGCAATATTTATGTTGGAATTTTGCTCAGGGGGTTCGATTTTTGATTTAATGGTGCGGAATGAAAAGACTGGTTTTTCTGAATCTCAGGTCATTTCAATGATCAAGGAAATAGCCAAGTAATTTTATGAGTAAAAATAATCGAATTTCCATTTTAGAGGTTTAAGAGCTATGCATACTTTGAAGCCTCCAGTTGCCCATAGGGATATCAAGATAGAAAACGTTCTAATAAATAATGGGAGGTTTAAATTATGTGATTTTGGTTCTTGCAGTAGTGAACAAGTAGATTTCAGCCGGATCCAGCCGTCTGAATTCTACACTTATGAAGAATTTTACGAAAAGAATACCACCTTGATGTATAGACCGCCTGAAATGTCAGATCTCTATTTGAAATTTGAAGTGAACACTAAGGTTGATATATGGATGTTGGGGTGTGTTCTCTACACGATATGCTTTTTCAAGCATCCTTTTCAAGATGCATCCAAGTTGGCTATCAGCACAGCAAAATACATCATGCCGAAATTTTGCAAATATTCCCCTAAATGTCTGGATTTTATAAGACATATGTTGACACCCAACCCGAAATTTCGACCTGATATACATGAGATCATCGAAATAACTGAAAAATATGACACGATGAGTGCCATTAATTTAAATGTTATTATTTTAATTATTTATCCATTTGAATGAACATACATTTTTTTCTAGCCACAAGCTAAAGAAATGAAAATGCAAGCCATCAATGAAGAGCAAGAGATTGAAAATTTCGAGAAATCATTAAAGCCGATAAAACGTTTTGATGGAGATATTCCCATGGATGAGCTTATGAATTTAAAGTAGTTAATTGATTAAAAATAACAAAACCATTACTTCTAAAGGAAAAAAATTGAGAATGAAGGACCTGACAAAAATAAACTAAGGCAAAAAAAGCCAGTGATTCCAAACCAAAAAAACATGGAAGCGACAGCGAAAAATGATTGGGGAGAATTTCCTGCTAAGAACAAGAACTCCTCAGGTTTTGAAGGGTTTGATAATTTTCAGAATCAATCAAACTTTTCGAATTTTGAATGGAAAGAGGATAAGAAAACCTCAAACTCAAATGGATTTTCTTTCGAAAAACGAGAAGAAAAACCCAGCCAAAATGCATTTTCTTCTTTTGATAATCATTTCAATTTCAACAATCAAAAAACTACCAATAATAATGCATTGAACAATAGTTCTAACTCCTCGAATACCAAAAATGAAAATTTTAACCAAAATTTCAATTTTAATAACCCAGTCCCACCCCAACCTATAATCCAAGAGGATTATTCTCAGTTTTTTAATCCATCAACTTATAATGATTTCAATAACAAGGCTAAAACTAATCAAGCTACATTTAATAACCAAGGTGCCTTTAATAATCAAAGTGTCTTTAATAATCAGGTGACATTTAATAATCAAACAGCTGTTAATACACAAGTTCCTATTAATAACCAAAATAATTTTAATAACCAAGATGTATTTAATAACTTTGGTGGCTTTAATAACCAAAGTCAAAATGGCTTCAATAATTTTAATAGTCAAACTCCTTTCAACAATCAAACTCCATACAAAAGTGTTCCCCAAAACAACCAAACTCAAAAAAACTCATCACCGATTAAAAACCAACAAAATGCATCACCTCCGAAAAATATCCCAAGTCAAACGATGGATTTAATTGGAATGGAAGACCTCCAAACAACCCAAAAACCCATAAAATCAATTAATTTATTGGAGGATCTAAATTCAATAAGCTTTAATTGATAATAGTTTAAAAAAATAGATAAATTTGAAGAACAATAAAAAAACTGATCAAATTCATTTTAAATAAAGTTCATTTTAATAGTTTTTATTTAATTAATATTTGATTAAGCCAATAATTTTCATATTTAGATAAATTTGAAGAACAAATAAAAATTGATCTAAATTTCATTTTAATAGTTTTTATTTATTATTTTGTTAAACCAATAATTTTCATATTTCGGAAAAACATAATAATTCTTTCCATATAACTCCGCAAATTTTTTGAGCTAAATAAATGTTTTAACAATTTTTTTGAAAATTAAATTACTTCTGCACTAATGATTTTATCTTCAATATACAATTTTCTGCCATTTTGCTCAAAAAAGAGGAATTCCATTTTTCTTTGCTCTTGTATTAATTGATAAATATTAAAAGAAATAATTTCTTCATCCAAAAGTTTCTTCTGCTTAAATATCTAAAATACAAATAAATATGCTTTATGTCAAAATATATTACTGTGTATTGGAAATTGATTTTTTTGAAAAAGTTCTTTCTCTGTTGAATTTCTTTAATGTTGCAAACTAACAAAAACGTTTCATTCAATATTTGAAAATACTTTTTAAGGATTTTTTCATTTTTTATATTCATTTTAATTTTTTTTATATACTAATTTGAAGAAAAATTAAAAAGGCAAAAAATACGAAAATTTGCAATGAATAAGAAAAGTATGCTTTCACAAAATACTTTGGACAGTATTCTGACTAAAAATGAAATGGCCCCTCATGAGAAACCCATTAATTTGAATGAAACTTTCACGATTTTTGAAGTTCAACCATAAAAAAAATTAAAATTGAAAATTTTTTATGAAGAATGATGATCTTAATAAGATGTTTTCGACATATTTCAAAAACTATTGCATGATTCAACCAACTTACCATAGTCTTCCTCAACCCAGAGAACCAAAAGATCTGGACAGTTATGAACGAAATTTTGTATTTTTTTAATTTCCATATTTTTCATACATCAAAATAAAGAATGATCTAGTCGAAACCTACACATATTTGGAAAAATGTATCGAACTTAATGAGCCGAAAATTGTTTGCTTGAAGGAATTTGTAATTCCTTTAAAAAAGCTTATTTCAATGAAAATTCTTTTGGTCAAATGGTTTTGTTTTTTTTGACAATCTATCCTTAGATTTAGAATAATAATAAATATTTGACCATAAAGCTATGATCTTTGGGTCTTTCCTAAATACCCTCTAAATTTTGATCTATTTTTGTCAAATTTGGAGAATCGTCAGTTGCTTCTCAATGAAATCATAATAGAACCTGAATACCAAGGTTTGCAACTGTTAAAGGATTCAATAGCGTATTAAATTTTATTTTTAATTTAAAGGTTAAAGATCTTTTAGATATGAAATGGAATGTCATTATTTAATTTTAACTGTCCTCCAAAATATTGAGAAACTGGATTTTTGGAGTTGTTTTTTCCCATTGACAAAACTGAAATTTCTGTCATGTCCCGATAGGAAAAGAAGTTCCTTTCATATTTGCGTAAGAAAAAAAAAACGAAATTTTTTGGTAATTTGTTCATAGGATGAATGTGAGTTTTCCCCTTATAAACAATTCAAAAATTTTCACAAATTATTGATTAAAAAAATTTCTCTTTGTTTTCCTGAGGTTTTCTCAATTTGCGAGATTCAAGCCACTAGTGAAAGTTTGCTTCCTGAACTGAGAAATCTGTAAATTTTATTTTGATACTTTAGATAAATGTTTTTCAGCCTTGAGGAAATTGTTTCCAGAGAAATTTATGGCTTTCTGACAATTTTTTCAAAGAAAAACAATTTCCAAGAAAAAACTTACAATTCTTCGCTTTCCTTGATTAAAAATAATGTAAATTTTAATAAAAACCTCTTGACTTACAAAGATTTCACCATAATCTATTCAACCAAGAAGGATGTATACAAAATAATTTTATAAAGCTTAAAAAACAAAAAATCAAAAGATGGAAAGTGAATTTGATGAAATTATTTTTTTCATGGAGGAAAGCCAAGAAGTAATTGAATCATACTTGAATAAGGAAAGGCAAAATCGAAAAAAAGAAAATGAATATATATATATGTTCATCAGCAAAATCAGCAATAATTGGTATTTAAGCTTTTACGCAAAAAATCTAAGAGGGGTCAATGAAGCCAGCTGCAAAAAAAAAGTTAATGAATTCGCTGAAATATGGAAAAATAAGAAAATTTTTTTCTAAACTTAATTAAATTTACAAATCTCAAAATAATTATTAAAAATCCAAAAAAGGATTTGAATTATTTTTGATTTTTTAAAATTTCATTTTTGAAAAATTAAAAAAAAACAAATCGAATTCAAATTTCCGAGAAAAGCTATTTTTATTATATTTTTATTTATCAAATTTTTTTCATTAAGTTTTTTCTCGTTTTTCGAATTATAATTAATTAAAACTGAATATTTTAAAAATAGACTCTTTTAGAAAAAGAACC
>Ga0302186_10002413_pt1 | contig 14390 bp, 18 predicted proteins | sample II_Bog_E1_2_FD_198782 | JGI IMG/M metagenome (GOLD analysis project Ga0302186, IMG submission 198782) | Peat permafrost microbial communities from Stordalen Mire near Abisko, Sweden - II_Bog_E1_1 | ecosystem: Environmental > Terrestrial > Soil > Wetlands > Peat | place: Sweden: Abisko... | reverse complement strand
CTTAAAAAAAAAACCAGGATTTTTTGGCAAAAATTGATTCTCGATTTTTTTTTTAAACTTAATAAAATAAAATAGAAATAATTTCGCATTTTTTTCTAAATAATTTATATATTAAAAAAAAATACAATTTACCAAATTTCTTTCTAACTCCTTATTTATCAATAAACAAAGGGGCCAACACTAACGTGATTGTGCTAAACAATTTAATTAAAATATGAATAGAAGGCCCAGCAGTGTCCTTGCATGGGTCCCCCACCGTATCCCCAGTGACCGCAGCCTTATGCATTTCACTGCCTTTACCTCCAACAGCACCAGTCTCAATATATTTTTTGGCATTATCCCAAGCTCCTCCTCCATTATTAAGGAAAAGTGCCATCAGGATACCCGTGCTTGTTGAAAACATCAGGAAAGAACAAATTACTTTCGCTCCTAAAAGCTCTTTCCCCATATAAGTACCCAAAAATCTGAATAAAAGCCCAACAACAATCGGGGAAAGCACTGCCAGGAGTCCTGGCTTGATCATTTCTCTCAATCCAGCTCTTGCAACAATTTCTACACATTGTTTATAGTTTGGCAAAGCCTTTCCTTCCAGAATTTGTGGGTTATCTTTAAACTGTCCTCTGACCTCTTTGATAACATCTTGAGCTGCATTGCCAACTGCTAACAAAGCCCAAGAACTGAACACAAATACACACATGCTGCCCAACAAACCACCGAGGAACACTTCAGGAATGGTTATATCAATGCTTGTCAGCTTGCTTTCGCTGATGAAATTGACCTCATCAATAAAGGCACTAAATAATAAGAAACAGGCCAAAGATGCTGTTCCAACTGAATATCCTTTGGTATTGGCTTTGGTGACATTTCCTAATTATTTAAAATTTTATAACATGAAAATATCCAAAAATCTTAAAACCAACTGCATCCAATCGATCCGTGATTCTTCTCACATTTTCTGTCTGATGTGACATCTCTGCTATTCCTCCTGCATTATCGGCAATAGGTCCGAATCCTGACATTGATAGGATATAAACCCCGGTGCTAAACATCCCCATTGTAGCAATGGCCGTTCCAAACAACCCTCCGATTTTTTCTCCTTTCAAATTGACAATCCCTGAAGCTTCTCCGAAATAATAAGACAATATTAATCCAACAACAATTATAAGTATAGGAGCTCCAGTCGATTCGAGACCAACTGAAAGCCCTGCAATTATGTTAGTAGCATGCCCTGTTTTTGAGGCGGCTACGATCCTTTTCACTGGAGGGTGGTTATAGTCGGTGTAATATTGCGTAACTTCAATGAAAAGGAAACTGATAATAGCTCCGATCATTCCACAACACGAAAAATTGATCCACGTACCCTGATTATTCGGGTTCAAGAACAAATAGCAAATGAAAATAAACCCTAAGATCCCCAAAGTCATTGCAAATTTGTACCCCCTCTTCATAATATCCAAAGCATCTTCTAAAGTTCCATAAGTGGCATCATAATCTGGTAACCCTGGTTTAGTGTACACGAATAACATTCCTACTGTGCTAGCTATCATATCTAAGATATGCACTGCAAACGGAAACAACATAAAACTGGCCTTATCTTCCGGTGAAAAACCGGCATCATGCGCTAATGTTGCTCCTAGTATCATGGCACTTAGAATTTCTGCGGAGATTGACTCGAAAAGATCAGCTGCCTGTCCCGCACAGTCCCCCACATTATCCCCCACGAGATCTGCAATAACTGCTGGATTTCTTGGATCATCTTCAGGTATCCCTGCTTCCACTTTCCCTGCATCGATGAATTATAAAATTTATATCTATGATGAAATTTTACCTATCAAATCAGCACCTACATCAGCTGCTTTAGTGTAGATACCCCCTCCCAATTGAGCGAACATAGCCACGAAAGAAGCTCCGAACCCAAAACCTATGATGACCAATGGAATCTTATCGATATAAGCTAATCCGGAGACCGTTGGGGACTCGTTAAAAGAAAGATAAAGAATCAGAAGCAAAAAGAGAAGTGCTATCCCAAGGATCGCGAGAATTATATTGATTATGGCACCGAAGTACCCCCCCTTGAATGCTATTTGCAAGGCTTCATTGTAACATTTTCTGGAAGCACTGGCGACTCTAAAAAAATTGTTAGTGTACCAAAAAAAAACATTTTTGTAACCTCACATTCGCTCGTACAGAAACCCACATCCCAGCATATCCTGACAGCGCGGAACAAAAGGCTCCAGTCATGAAAGAGATGCCAGAAAACAACGCCATCGAGAAATTCGACATCATTTGATGCATTTGGTCATGCTTGATGGTTCGAGTGTAATAAATGATCATTATAATGAATGCAAAAACAAAGGATAGTTTGAAAATGGTGCCATATTGTGCCACAAAGAAACCTTCAGAGCCCTCAGTTATAGAGTCAGCCAACGCTCGCATTTCTTCTGTTCCTGCATCTTTTTGGATTATCCAGACGAAGACGATTAGAGCGTAGCAAAGGAAAACAAGAGCCACTACGATGGACATGATGATGATTTTGAGCGAATAGTTTATATTCAGAATGTGCAAGAGAACAAATATCAAGATGGGAACTACAAAAGCTGCGATCCGAATGAAGACCCAATCATGGTCTGTGAAGTGCTCGTAGTAATTTAGGATGGTTTGAGCGAGGTCGTTTTTTTGTTTTTTCATTGGATTTTTTTAAAGATATTTATTTAAAAAACTTTTTGCAAAAGGCTTAATTAGAAGAAATTTTGAGTTTCTTTTGGTTTTTTGAAAGGAAAGACTCAAGGGGGCTGAGATAAAATTTTATGAAGTTAAAGAAAAAAATTCTTTCGGGGAGAGAAAAAAAAAGGTGATCTGAAGAAAATTGGAAAAAAATTCTTAAAGATGGAAATTCCAAGGTTCTTTAGATAATAATTATTTTTTTTCCTTGAAATAATATGCCATTCCTTTTAAAGTCACAAAATATATCACCGAGAGTCCGATTTGTCGAAAGAATTTGGAGTAGACGGCCTTTTGTCGTTCCATTTGCTCTTGTTTGGGTTTGAGGAAAAACATGGGTTGTGCTTGTTTTTATTTGTTTTTTTCAGATTATCTAAAAATATATTATAATTTGAGGTATTTTTTTGGGTTTTGATTTTGGAGATCTGTTTTCAAATTTAAAACAAAATATTCAAAAATGTTTTATTTATTTAATTTTTTTTTTTAAAAGATTATACAATAAATTTATTATTTCCAAAAAAAAAACAAATTTTTATTATGTTTAAATAAAAAATTTGCTAAATTGTGGAATTTTTGGAAAAAAAATTAGCGAAAATGATAATTTAATGAGTGCAAAGTTTAAAAAAAAAATAATAAAAAATTTGTACTGGAGAGTGATAAATATCAAAGCTCACAAAGTGGCATAATTTACATCATTGTATGGTTCAAAAGGGTCAAAACTCCCTTTAAATTTTCTTGGAAGTTGCCCAAACTCCCCCAAAACACTTAAATTAAATTTCGGGCAATGGCTTGCTCAAAGCCTCCCTTAAAAGATTAATCCTGAAAAAACTGAACGGTCTTTTATCCACTTGTTCAGATAAATCCTTCAACTCCATCAATCTACCCTCATCATCATTTTCAGATCATCACCTTCTTCACTAGAAAAATGATTGTTGATTACAGGAAGTTATTTTTTTTTGCTCTATTATTAAAAAAACCTCGAAAAGCAAAGAAATAGAATTGTTTATTTCTATTTTTCCTCTATTTTCCTGAGAAATTCTTCGATTTCGTAGCCATTTCCAACAGATTCTCATAATATCCTCCCAAACTCCCATTAACAAAGATTATCTTTATAAAGATCAGAGCTTTTCTTATTCTTATCGATAATTAATTCAGGATTTGAGTTAAAAGTGAAAAAATGATTACTTTGAAATCCGCTATTATTATTAGTAAAAAGCTCTTTTTTCTCTTCTATGGCTACCATCTAATTTGATCTAATGAGTGAGGAATTGTCAAACTAGTCATTAAAGAAAAGAGTTTCATCAATAAAGACTTTTTCACACCATATATCAAGATTGAATCTATTGGTAATGTTCAACTAAAATTTCGAGTTTTTTCTTCAAATTCTTTCTCATAATCAGATGATAAGTCAAATATCTTCCATATTTTCTTTAAATTTGGATTTTCCTTCTTTTGACTTATAAAGTTTGAGTGGAGATAAGGGAGACTCGTTTCTAACCTAGAAAAAAAACATTATTTTATATAAAATTTAGATAAAACCTGAGACAATAGACTGTTTGTTATAATTGGAAAGTGCATTTTCTGATGAAAGATCTCTGAAATCTCCATTGGAAATTTCACCATTGATCATTTAATGACATTTAAAGAAATGTTTGTTTACCAAAGAAGCGAAAAGCATGATTTTTTCCCCAATATCTTTTGCCATTTGTAATTCAAGAAAAGCTGGATCTAAAATAAAAAATTAAAGTTTATTTCTAATTATTAAAATACTTCTAAAAAATAAATAAAATTAAAGGAGTCTTGGCACATGTCTTCCAGACTTTTCTCCACCTTCCAATTGAATTCTTTGCTGGCTTTGTCGCACACACAAATCAAAACATCCACATCTCCCAATCTTCTTTCCCCTATTTTATACGGTATTTCCTTTCCAATCACTCTGCTACAGGTAGTGATAATATATACGGGTATTCATGTCCCAATAAAAATGCCTTAAACTTCAGTTCATGCATACGTAGCTATCCAGGGCCAAAGATATAATTTCATGTAAAGCTAAATCTTAGATTGATTGATATAATATTTTTGTTATTTTTCTGTTTTCATTAAAAAGAAAATTTTATTAAAAACATAAAAATTGCCCAAAAAATAAAATAAAGAAAATTAAATATTAAACATCATAAAATAGTAAAAAAAAGAAAATTTTACAAAGGTTGAGAAATTAACAAATATTCCGTAATATATCTGATTTATGAAACACATCATTCTTTTAGAAAATTCATAATTAATTAATATTAAGGATTTTTTCTTCGGATGTTAGAATCTTTCCTGCGCTTTCCTTTAATGTCTCTAAAAGGTTTCTTGAAAATTTCTATTTTTTTATATTTTAAATTTTTAAAAAATCTTTCTTTCTTTTTTTGTTTACTTCAATCATCTTTTTATGACATTCGCCACAATAATACATTTTTTTCCATAATTGTTCAGGCGTATCCAAATTAGCCACCATATTGAAAAACGTCCAAATCATCTTATTAATATCAATCGCAGTCCTCCAATCAAAACTATTGGTTATATTGAACAATATCAAATCGATGATTTCTGGTCTAAAGCCAAATAATTTCTGTTCTTCCCTTAAAAAATCACAATTTCTTTAAAATTTGATCTAGAAATTAAGAATTACCTCCATTTTCTGAATACCCTCATAAGCAAAAGTAATTCTAAAGATCTTTTAATTCCAGTTACATATTGAGTGATCCAATAATGATGATGAATAGTTGAACAATACTCCTGTTGGTTCTTGAGTTTCTTTAAAATGATTCTCGCTTTGTATTTGCTGTTTTCCTTCATATGCACACGTATGTCCAAATAAGGTTTACACTCATTTTTCAAGACCATAGCCTCCAACTCAATTTTATCTTTCGAATATTTATTAATAATCACACTCATCGATTTCAAAATTTCTTCCTTTGATAGTTGAATGTTATCAATGTTATCTAAAAACAATATTAAACATAGATATCAATCATATTATGATTTAACAATATGTAATTACAAAATTACCAACATATATATTAATTATAAAATAATAAATAAATGCTTTTGCAACAAAACATATATGAACATATATTATAATTAAAAAATCATTAAATTACCTTCTTTTGTAGCAATCAAATCTATTACCAAATTGTTTTTCCTCATACAGTTCAAAATGAATGACCCCACTGGTGTTATACTGATAATTCCGAAAATCTCGAAATGTGGTTGCAACTGGCTGATTTTATTATAAATTTTGGTTAGATTTTCAAGATCTTCCTTGCATGGTTGCAAGGTATTCTCATCCACATCCCAAAGATAGTCTGAATGATTTTTAACAAACTTAAACCAGTAAAAATTTTACACAAACCTTTATTTTTACTTGTATATTTGTCAGTAAGGATGTCTTGACGTACTTCAAATTAAACACCAATAGTTCATCATTTTTATCAGCTTCCTCTTTTTTTTCCTCATTGGCATTTTTCTCATTTTTGCCAGTTCCAATTCCAATTGCATCTTCTTTCTTTTCTACTATTTCGTGGTTTTCAACAGCTTCTGAGGTGACAATTTTCTCCTCTTCCCCTAGAACCGTGTTACTATTAATTGGAGAAATTCTCTGTGGCTCTTCATTATTGAAAGCATTCACAGACTTCTGCGTTTTATTGAACTCTTTTTGAAGAAAAGGAAGAAGTTTTGACGCTGCATCAATTTTCGTCTTAAAAAACAATTAATCGATCTGTTATTTAAAATTTCGAAATTACAGATCGACTTGATCGGCCTATGGTTTTTATGCTCAATTTGTCTCCACAACGCAAAGTTATGATAACTCCTATTTTTATTTGTTAAAAATAAAAAAATAAAAATGAATGGACCATGGCTCTTCTTTTTTATTTGCCAAACTGGGTTTTTCTTGAAAAGCTTTTTGCACAGATCCTGCATTTCGCTTAAAATTACGTTTTTTTTCTCCAGCACTTGATTTTTTTTGTTCTTCAAACCATCGTTGAAAAGGGTCAAAGGTTCCACATTTTTTTTACCCTCTTTCCTTCTTTTCTCCTCTTTTTATTTTGAAAAAAATGTTATTTTAAACAAAAATCCAGAACTTTTTCACCTTTGTCCAAATAGTTCTTAAAGAACGTTAATGCGAAGTTTTCGTTTTTCAACAGTTCCATTATTGCAAATTTGGAAGAATCCATTTTGGCCTCCTGTTTAGAAGGTTTCCCTTTTCAATTACAATGCTTCATTTAAATAAACTTGTAAAAAATTACCCATTCCAACATAATCTTTGTTTTCAATAGTCAAAATTCCCGCAAAGCTAAAATGAATATTAAAAAATTAAGGTTTCTCTTAATTATTTAAACGTCATTGGTGATTTTTCATCGGATATCACACTGAAATTGATTTGCATTTTAAGCTTGACCTTCTCACAGAACTCCTTCAAAATCGTGAATGCGTTCTTATTTTCCAAACGCATCAATTGCTCAAATATCTCATTGCACGTATTCAAATGCAATTGTTTCTATTTTTTTTATTAAGTCAATTTTTCTCTTTCAAAAAACCTCCCGCTCATCATAAGGTCGATGATATTGCAAATTTGCTGGGGGGGGTGGGTTCAAAGGGACCTGGTTCATTTCATAATTCGGAGGGGGTGCCCATCCTTCAGGACGGGCTGGATAACCCATTTGAGCACCTGGGTAAGGAGGGTATTGTTGGGGGTAAAATTGAGTTTGAGGGCCAGACATTATTGGAATGTATTCCTCAAATGTGACAAATTTATTCAAATTATTGTACATGAAAATTTGGAAGAAGTGGCCAAAATTTAAAAACAGAATTTTTTTTCGCAGTCTGAGTTATTTTAAGAATTTTTTTTCTAATTTTGAATTAAAGAGATTTTGTTTAATTTATCATTTTATTGTTTAAACTCTAATTTAAATAAAAAATTAATTATTTCAGAAGTTTTTGTAAAAAATTTGATTGATTTGGGTTGAAAAGGTCAAATTTTATGAACTAAAGAATAAATTTCATGCCACAAACACATTTTTTAATTTAATTTTTAAAAACTTCTAAAAATATAAAAATTAACATAAAGGATTTTTAAAATTAAAAAACAAAAAAAAAAATTTTTTTTGAAAAATTTTTGTAATTCTTTGGAAAAAATAATAAAGAAAATATTAATTTTTTTTTTTCATCTTTTAATAATATTTACTAATCCTTTTTTATTTCAATCAAAAAAACATTTTTTTTTTTTTTTAATTTTTAAATATTTTTTATAAAAATGGCTTTACTCATTTTTTAAAGTTCCTTTACTTGTAACCAAAATATTACTCTTTCAAGGCCTTGACAAACGAGAAAGGTTCAAAGCTATATCCATCAGCTTTATAAAATTTGTTTTGGAATTCGACCCTATATATCATAAAATAATTCCTCTCCAATTAATAAAAAAATTACCAATGTAATCTCAGTGCATGCAAAAAACATTCCATCAAATCCATGCACATCAACACAGCGAAAGTAATATTCAAAAAAATGAAGACTCCAATGATCAAAATAGCTGGGTTTCCAGTTTCCAACCCTGCTTTAACTCCTTTCTCGAAAAATACCTTTTTTTTTCGAAATATTTTAATATATTTTGAATTATGAAAAAAAGACATAAATTCATTACCTTTGATAATTGACTGTGAGCTAAAGACAATGCCCAAAGACGCAAATATGACGCGGTATTGGAAATCGAACCAAGAATAAATTCAATAGTCTCAATTAATTGATGAACCCAAATCTCAGAAGAGTCATTCTCGTCATGCAAAGTTGGTTTAGGCTCTGTTTTTCCTGGATTTTGTAAATCTTCAAACGCCTTGAAAAAGTTGAAATTCATTTTTTATTTTTTGTAAATTTTACCATTTCTATCTCCGAAGTCAAAAGAGGTTTGCTTATATCGGTCTTAGGTTTTAAGGTTTCAGTTGTAATTTTAGGTGATTTTCGATTTAGCAACAACGGCTTGGTAAAGAGCATCCAAGGAATGCAAAGTGCTGACAAAACTAAAGTATTTTGTTAAGTTATTTGATAAAAACATATATTTTTACTTAACAAAATAAGTTGTAATTTTTCTTGTTGATCGATGTTTGACCATAAAGGTGTGCCTTTGGTGGACCCTAGTCCCAAAACCATGTTCATAAACAGATTAATGATAGACGGAGCATCATAAGTATGTTCCCAAGGGGTCATCCATTTGATGAAAACCATAGCGTCCATCCACCTGTGAACAATTTTTAATAAAAATTGAAAATTTTTGTTATGCACCCAAATGTGCAAAGCATAAAAATCAGCTGAGGAATAAATTCATGGAAAAAATCGATGAGGTGACCGTAATAAATGTTATTGAATCCCTTCAGAAGCACTCCAAAGGTCATTTGCACCACGCCAAAAATAACCGCTAACTTCATTTTTAATGAATTCATCGTTGAAAGCTCGTTTGAAGCTATTAACCAAGCTGGATCTACTCCGATTACATACACGCAGTTTTCCTTTCTCTGAACTAGTTTTTCCTTTTTTTACAGATCTTTTGAAAAATATTGATAATTTTTTTAGAAACCTCCACATCGTAGCAACTGCCGAACAGATTCAAAGGCAAAGACATGAAATCGTTGTACATAAGACCACAATAAGCAGCGAATACGCCCATGAGTAAGAGAAGGTATCGTATTGGAATGAGGTCTTTCAGGAAGGAATCACTTTTAGCCAATTTAGGAGCATTCCAAGTCACGTATGCAGCTGTGAAATTTTAATTGGAATATCAAATTTTTAAAATGTTAATAATAAAAATAAGTATTATCAACAATTTACCTAGCAAAAACAATAATGTTCCATGACCCATGTCTCCGAACATGATGGCGAAAAGGAAAGGAAAAGTGACGATTGTGAAAAGCCCAGGGTTAACTTCTCTATATCTTGGAATTCCATAAGTATTGACAATTTCCTAGATAATTTATATAAATCATTTAGTAAGATGAAATAAATGTGGAAAATAACCTGAAAGGGTCTGGTGAAATCATTCAATTCAAAGGAAGTTGGAGGGGTTGATGAAGGATCCACTGTGAGCTGATGAAATTGGGAGGATGTGAATCCCTTGATGGAAGAGATGTCACTCAATGTCTTGATGACAAATTGTTCTTTAACCTTGGGACACCAACAATATCCAAAGAAAATGTTATTATCCAGAGTCATCATGTTCATGGTATGATAGAGGCACTTTTCCTTTTGGAAGAAAAGACGATGCTCTTCAATTAGGGAACAATTTGATTCCTGGCCAAAATTTTTAAATTTATTGAAATTTAAAACGATTTTTAACTGGGGAGCGGGGACTACAAAAGTCTTCCAATCGGTTGACGATCTCATTTTTTGTCATGCTGACTATCTGAGGAATTTTCAATTTTTTTAAGGTTTAAAATTAATTAGTTAACATTTTTTATCTCGTTGATTTGGATTTCCACTGATTCCTTAGTTCGATCCAATTGTTCCTTTCCTTGTGGTATCTCAAATCTGTCATTTGTAATCAACTTGAAAAATTCTATAAAAACTTCATATTTACAAATTGGCTCCAAATGATTCGCAAATTCGCACCAATTTATTTTTGATCGTCCCTCCAGGAAACAACAACAAAAAAACTTGTTTCTTCACTACTTTCAACTAAAAATTTTTTTTTTTTTTTACTTCGCAAAAATTTTACGCTCTTTGGGTCTATTATTTCCTCTTGTTCATTAATTTGAGCTTCCCTATCCTCGACAATAGTGAAAACATTACCTTTGGACACTCTGAACACCATTCTTTTGAACCTGATCTCATCTTCTTTGGCAATTAATCCACAAAGATAGCTCAACTTGAAACTTTCTTTATCCTCTCTAACCAAAATTCTTAAACCATTAAAAAAACAATTTTATACCCTGCAAAGATATTCCCCTTCTTCAAATGAAAGGCTGCCTGCACCAACACCGATCTATATTCCAACAAATTGTTCTTTTTGTTGGTGATATCGTTGAAATACTCTATTTGAGTCATCAGGAAATCATTTCTCTCTATGATTTCATGCTCTAATTCTTCAAAATAAGTACTTTCGGCCTTTCCTCGCGAAGATACGTGTGTCCTCAGATTCTTCAAGAAGTATTCATGATCTTCACATTTTTTCACCGTTTTCCCAAAGATCCGGATCTGTTCCTCGATGTAATCGATCTTTAATTTCGTTTCCTCGCATCGACGGATGAAATTCGCAAAAGGACGAGTGTAGATTGCCACATTTGGATGCTGATCCACGAATTGGAGACAGGAAATCTCCCCGAGGTCGTTCAAAATATCCCAAGCATTTTCACGTGGCATCGCCAAACTGTAATAGTTCATTAAGTCGGAACGGAAAAGAGGAATCATGGTTTTTTTTTGATTTGATGGTTTTTTGGGTTGGAATTTGGTTTTCTTAGGATATTTAATATAAAAAAGATTAGTTTTTTTCTATATGTATATTATATGCTTTTTTTATATATTTTGAGACAAAATATATAGTTTTTTCTTAGAAATATTGCATTTTCTCTTTTTTGAAATTTTTGAAATTTTGCAAGGTTGAATTTTTTTTGAGATCCAAAATTTTTAATTTTTTTGCTAAAAATCGATAATTCAAAATAGGTGAAATCTCAGATATATTTTGATTAATTCATATTAATTCAGAAAATATGAACACCTTCGATTTCAAAATAAATTAAATTAAAAAATAAAAAATAATTAAAAACTACCAATGGCCGACATCAAGACCCGTTTCCAAAACGCTTTGAACTTCGTCAAGAACTCAACCACCGATCAACTTGATCTTTCCAACAAACAAAAACTTGAATTCTATGGTTTATTCAAGCAATCCACGACTGGCCCAAATAAGAGTTTCATTTTAATTTAAGAAAAAAAATTAATATTTGTTCTTTCATATTAGCTTCTTCGCCTTCTAGACTCAAATTAGTGGAAAGGGCGAAATGGGATGCATGGAAGAAATTAGGCGACATTACAAAAGAAGAAGCCATGAACAAATATATTTCGGAATTGACCAAAAGCGCACCGAACTGGGAGAAGCCAACTGCTAAATTATGAAATAAAAATTAATTAACGGAAATCCTTTAAGACAGAGAAAAAATTAATGTTATTTTTTGAATTTTGTCAATTATACACGAAAGAGGTATCTATAGATATAAAAATTTGTTATTTGTCCCTTTGAAATAAGAAATTAATTTACAAAATTTTTAATGAAAAAAAAAAAAAAAAAACGATAAACAAAAACAAACAAAAAATTAATTAAAACGAAAAAAATTAATATCATTTTGAAATATGCAAAAACCTTTATTGGAAAAAACCACAGAGGAAAACCTTAAGGCTCTCTTTTCTCAGGCAGGCTATCATTTGCAAAAAATAAAGGATTATACCAATCAAATTGACAAAGAGGTGATATTTTTTTCATTAATAAAATTAAATTTACCCTCAAATAGACACAAAAAGCTTTAAAACTCACTAATATTCGGGATTTCAGTCGAAAAAAGCATTAAAAATTCTAATTCACTAGATATTTTATTTTCAAGGGACGAAATTGTCAATAATATCACTAAAGAAGTGATAAGTTTAAAGACAATAATGGTGAAAATAGAGGAAATGGAGACAAGTTCTGTTTATCTTTCTGATTTGAAAGTGAAAAACCAAATGAAACTTCGAGAAAACTTCGACTTTGAGATCGACCGTTACGGGAACGTGATGAAACAAATCACCGAAATGAAAGTAAATGAAAAGATCAAACAGTCCAGACTTTCCTTGAAATCAAACGTCAGCGAATCACAATTTTCTAATGACGATGAAGCGGTGCAAAATGAAGAACGCATAAAACAAATGCAAATTTTAAATTTCGAAGAGGAATTAGTGAAAGAAAGAGATGAGGATATCAAAGAAATTGCAAAGTAAAAAGTAAATTTTTATGGAAATTATAACATTGTAAAATTCTTTTTGCAGATTTGTCAAAAATCTTAAGGATATGGTCGTGGAAGTCAACACACATGTGATTGAGCAAGGAAAACAATTGGAAAAGGTTGAAGAACATATTGACATCACAAAGGAAAATGTGCAAAAGGCTGAAAAAGAAATAGCAACAGCAAATGTGATCTCGAAAAAAACTTTCAGAACAAAGTTAAAATTTTTTTTTTTTTTAATATTAAAAAAAAAAATCATAAAAATAGGATCAAAATTTGCATTTTGCTTGTTGTTGTTGTTGTAGTTGTTGCAGTGATTTTGGGGCTGACATTAGGTTTGAAGAAATAAATTGCTTTAATTAAGAAAAAAATTTATTAAGTTTTTATTGCATTCAAAAACAAAAAATTAATTTTTTTCTCAACGATGTTTATCAGTTTTTCTTCTGATGACTTAATAATATATGTCAAGGCAAATCTAATAAAACTTTTGGAATCATTTTTTGATTTTTGCGTTAAAAAGATTCAATATTATCAATCAATTATTCAACAATTTTTTCTTATTTCTTTAAAATCATTAAATCATGGGAATCATCACGAAACTATTTTCAAAGCTCCGATAAAAACCAAGCCCAACCCGAAATTCAAAACTCAAAGTATTTTTTCCAATTACCAAAAAAAACAACTAAATATTTATCTTTAGGCACATATCAAAAACTGTACACAAGGCCTGATACCATTTCCAATTATAACCCGGTAATCTGCGGAATCTGCAGAGCGAAAAAGAGAAATTACCGGTTTTATTGGAAGATAGCAAAAAGGACCGAATTGAAACGATATGAAATATGTACTTAATTAATTAAATTTGTTGTGAAAATGGCCTCAAAAATCGCGAAAAGATCGAGGAATTGAGGAACGAGAACCAGACATTTGTGAATGCACGAAGCATCTTCGGGACGACGGATGTTTATGCATATGAGGAGAAAAACCGCGAGTTTATGAGAAAAATACAAGAAATGTAAGATTTCCTGTTTTTGAGTTTTAAACTGGATGTTGAAATTACAGAGAAGGATCGAGAGATTTGTATAAGAGCCAGGTTGATAGGAATAGCATGGAATTGACCAAGGTTCTTATTTATAAATTTATTTTGGAAAAATTGCAACAGGAGGAGATTTAATTGCTTAAAAATATAGAGCTAAAGAAATTTTTCGAAAAAAAATTGATGGAAAAATTAAAAATTTTGATAGTTATAAAAAAAAGGATTTAATCGAACCGAAAAAAGAGTAATGATCATAAAAATTCAAAATCCAACATTGTTTTTTTTAATTCCATTTTTTAATTTTTTTTTTTTAATAAATTATTGCTATCCCCTGACTCTTTGATAGACATGTTTGCAGAAATTTCTGGATTTCTCGCAATATCCTCTGATTTTTTGGAAAAGATTTCTGATTTTCTGGTCAATTCTTCTTGATAAGAAAACGATTCCTGCAGCAATTTGGGTGATAAACCATCGAAGTCATTGCCATCCAAGCTTAAATGGTAAGAGGATGAACTTCCAAATTTTAAAGAGGGCTGTAGTTGGTTTTTCGAATAAAGAGTTGATGATAAGACTTGAGAGGAATCCGATTCCTGTTGATAAGAGTGTTGCCCCTGCATCTGCCTTAGCCT
>Ga0302186_10002412_pt1 | contig 14395 bp, 19 predicted proteins | sample II_Bog_E1_2_FD_198782 | JGI IMG/M metagenome (GOLD analysis project Ga0302186, IMG submission 198782) | Peat permafrost microbial communities from Stordalen Mire near Abisko, Sweden - II_Bog_E1_1 | ecosystem: Environmental > Terrestrial > Soil > Wetlands > Peat | place: Sweden: Abisko... | reverse complement strand
ACCATTTTTAAACGAATTTATAAACTAAATTTAAAGATCTGATTCAAATTTTTTAAACTCCCTAAAATAATTTTTTTTTATTGAATTCTTTTATAAAAAAGAAATATTTGGCAAAATATTATTAAAAGATATTAAAAAAACATAACAAAAATGGAAATCATTGAAGAGCCAATGGCAATTTTCCAGCCGCACACTCAGAATTTCGCGACAATGTATTCCTAATAACTTATTCCCTGCTCATTCTTTTATCTCTCTTTTAGAAAATGTTGCATTTGTGGGGTGGCTTTTAATCCTGGCCTTTTAAAAAGCAACATATGCATGAATTGTATCACAACCCAAAGCGACGTTACTTTGGGAATAACGAAACAAGGGATTTTGAACTTTTGTCGTAACTGCAGAAGGTTTTTAATGTTTTTGAATGAACTAATTTTTTAAAATTAGATATAACAAGCCACCATGGATGCATTGCGCCCGAGAATCAAAAGAGATGTTGTCATTATGCCTTAAAAAAATCAAAGGGCTCAATAAAGTGAAATTAGTCGATGCCACGTTCATTTGGACTGAACCTCATTCGAGAAGAATTAAATTAAAAATAACAATACAAAAAGAAGTAGAGCATTAAAAATATAAAAAAATGTATACAAATTCGTAAAAAGGTGTCAAATACGACAAATATTCAACAAAGTTTTGTAACTGAATTTGAAGAATATTACCAACAATGCGACGATTGCCAAAAAGAGTTCACTCCACATACTTGGAACGGCTTGGTCCAAGTAAATAAGAATACTTTTTTTTTTCGCCAAAGTTCTTTAGGTGAGACAAAAAGCTGATCATAAAAGAACGTTCTTTTTTTTGGAACAAATAATCTTGAAAAACAATGCACATGACAAATGCATCAAAATTAAAGAAGAAGATGAAGGGATTGACTTCTTTTTCAAAACCAAATCTCACGCATTGAGATTGTTAGATTTTTTGCAAGTACATTAATTTTTCTCTAAAAACTATAATTGTAAAAAAAATTGCAAAGAGCATCATCATGACCAAAGTCAAACAATCAAAACAATTAGTGTCCCAAGATTATAATTCCAACACTTATAACTACAAATATGTGTATTCTTTGGAAATACCAAAAATATGTAAAGATGATCTTGTTTTGATTCCCAAGAAATTATGTGTCCTTTTGGGAGGATGTAGCCCTGTTTTGCTTTGTTCAAAGGTTTCTTTTAATCTAATTATTGATAAATATGATTTTTATTTTTTAGGTGACAAATGTCATAACTTTGATCGATGCGGTTTCAGGTAAAATCATTGAAATGAACGAATTTCTATACTTCCAAAATGAAAACGACATCACTCTGATTCCTCTCAAGAACCACACCACCGAATTTATGATTCTCAACATCGAAGAGGAAAAAGACAAAAAATCCATCAACAGTTCGATTGGCAGTTATCGATACAAATCATCCAGTGTAATCTAATATGATAATAGATTTCAATATAAAATTTCTAAAAAAAAAGATTGAAATCGCTAGAGTCACAGACTGGAAGACTTATAACGTTAGGTCTCATTTGGGAGAGTATTTGGAACATGGGGTCTCAGTTTTGGGTTACGATTTGACAACGTTGAACTTTTTCCTTGAAGCAGGAGATGAAGTGAAGAATTTGCCAGAAATTGTTTTGGTGAAAAGATTCTACCCTAATAAAAAGAAAAGAATTTGGAAATTGAGAAGAATGGATATTGAAGAAAAAGATGAGAAAAACATCCATAAAAAAAACAAAGTCAAGGAAGAACATTTTGATGATTTTTTGGAAGAAGTGGAAAACGATCCTGACATGAGGCAAAAAATTAATCTATACAAAGTAATTTTTAATTTTTTGAATTTTTCTCTTATTTTAAAAAAACAGAACGAAGAAATTTCCAAAAAAGGCAAAAAACCAAAAAAACATGACAAAAACAAAACGAATCCGGAAATTAAAAATCGAAAAATCTTAAAAGTAGTGAAAAACAATGAAAAGCAATCAGCTGAAATAATTGAAAAGCCACAAGAAGAAGAAAAAAATATGGAGGATGAGGAGGAGGAAGAAGAAAATGTGAATCCACATCAAGTGAGATTGGAAGAGCTTCTCGATGATTTGAGATTAGATGATGAGGAAGATGAGGTTGAGGTGATTAAAGAAAACGAAGGCAACGTTGAGGATTTCGTGAAGCAAATGGATAAAGTGAAAATTTCCAAAGAATAATTTTTGTAAAAAATTGAAATTAAATAAAAAAAATAAATGAAATTAATTTTTTTTTTTCATATATGAAAATTTCAAGAAATTTAATAAACTTCATCTCAGATTTTTCGTTATTTTCATTCTATCAGTTTTATCAAAATTGCCTCCATGAACATATAAATTTGAAAATATCTGGAAAAAACAAGATAAATTTAAATTCAATGAGCCGATATCAAAATTTTTACGATGAACAACCTTTCCAAAACACCCCTTTCCACATCGATTCCCCAACCCGAAACCCATTAGACAAAAAAAATAGCCAAGATGGTCAGAAGAGTTTGCATGCCTACTTCAATGACAACAGAATGTCACAAACACAACCAGAACATATCAACAAAGCCATGCATCATCAGGAAATTAGATTGTTAAGTAACAACTCAACGTTTTAAATAAAAATAACCATAGTATTTAGAATATGATGCCAATAAAATCCCTCCGGATTGGAATATTGCTGAAAGACATGCGGTATTTTTTCTTTCTGTGGGCTTTTTGGATTTAATATAACTAAATTAGATATCAAGAATGGTCACCAAGGAAAAAGAACGCGAAACAGAAGTCTGCCCTTGCTGCGGTTACCAAGTGGTACGCATAAAAAATATAATAACATTGAATTTAAAAGGCAAAATTTATAGGAAAGGGAGAAATTGGCAATATGTGCAGAAAATGAGGAGCTCAAATTCTTGGGCTCAGGCTTTCCTCTGTTTTACAACTTTTTGAAATATTGCATGTTCATCCTGTTGGTTTTGTTGCTAAGCAATGGGGTGTACAACTTATACACCAATTATAATGGTGATTTTTGCACTGAAAACGGTGATAAGGAAGAAGATGGGTGTAAATTGAACTGGATGTCAAAATTAAGTCTGCCTAACAAAATGAACAACCCTTCAGCAATGCAAATTCAACAAGACTTAAACTTGGTCAGCTGCTTTTTGATCATTGTTATCCTTCTACTCTTCAGAAGATCACAAAGAAGGATCAATGCAGAGATCGATGAACTACAAAACAGTCCGTCTGATTATACAATTATGGTTAGGGGCATCCCAACCAATAAAGATTCTGATTATAATGAGTCTTTGAAAAATTTCTTCACGAATAATATCGATCCAGTGAAGAAATATAATGTGACGAAAGTGAACCTGTTATGGGAGATAGATGAAATTGAAGAAATAGAGACTAAAATAAAGGAAAACATTAAAAGGAAACAAAACCTATTGGAACGAGGAACTGGACATGAAGATCGTGAAATTAAAGAACTAGATGAGGAAAATGAAAAGGTAGAAAAAGAACTTGAAGAAAAATTGGAGAAAATCGAAAGATCGCCTGAATATTTTGCTGGAATGGCTTTTGTGTCATTTAGAACAGAAGATGGTCATTAATTTTCTTCTAAAATCATAAAGAATTATTTTTTTTAGAAAAAATGCAGGTTCTTCAAAGAAGCAAAAGCTCTAAGGGAAAAAGATTGCAAGATTTCCTTCAAGGATCAAGACTGCATCGCCAACATGGATATTATAAAGATAAAAAGGGTGATTATCAGGAAGGAGAAGGACTTTTCTTCCATGGTTTCCGTTTGCAAATCGATGAGGCCCCTGAACCTAATGATATCAATTGGGAAAGCATTAACTCAACTAATTATGAAAAGTTTCTTGCCAGAAGCAAAAGCTACTTTAATACCTTATTGTTGTTGGTTGTGGGGTTCGGAATTATTTTTTTGATAAAGTATTATCAATCTGAATATTTGGATGAGGCTATCGAGGAGTTACAGGAGGAAGATGAAGAAGTAGTTGCAGAGGCAGAAACAAAGATAGAGTTAGTAGAATATTTAAATTTTCTGATTGCAGTGCTCATCATTTTCTTCAATAAAATTTTCGTCGGTCCGTTAATCGATAAAATTGTTGAGTATTAATTTCTTTAAAATTTATTTCACTATTATTTTCTTATTTTAGATCAGAAAAAATCACAACGCAAACCAGAGTCAACATAAGTTTTGCACATAAATTAACATTGGTAAATTTTATTTTTTTTTCAAATTCAAATGAAATTTGCAATTGTAATATCTCATTTTATTTTTATTTTTTTTCTTTAGTCTCTCTTCTTCAACACTGCCTTGATTACAATGATAATAGAAGTTTTGATTTCATTAAACTATTATCATTCTGGTAAAAATATTGTTTTCGAAAAACATCAATTAATTACCAGGTGGGCTCATTTTCTCTGAACTTTTGATTTGTATGGTTGATGTTGGTTGCGAATTGTTAATTTGGCTCATCGATCCCTATTCAATAATAAAGAAAATCAGATTATCCAATCAAAAGCAAAAAGGGGCAAAATGCACTTTAACGCAAGAAGAAGCAAATTTGTAATTTTTTTTATTTTGGATCTAATTAAAAATTAACGAATGATTCAGGCTATGTGAACATCCTAGTTATTCTATGTCTGACCGATATGCAGATATTATCAAGACTATGTGGTTCGTTTTTATGTATTCAACTCTCATTCCTTTGGTCAATGTACTCTTTTTGTTTGGCATGTTCGTATTTTATTGGATTGACAAAGTAAAATTGTTTTATTCATTAAATTCTTTTTAAAAAATTTTTTTTTAGTATAACTTGTACAGAAAACGAGCCATTAAAGAAAGCATCAACATTGAACTTTCAACTGAAATGATTGAAATGCTTGAACTTATTATTCCGATTTATGGGGTATTTTTTAATTTTTTCTGCATTTTTTTTGTAAAATTTTATTATATTTTCACTCAGGCTTCAAATTTCCTCTATGAATATGATTTATTTGGAACCATCTCATGGCAATCATTGGTTATTTTAGGAGTGGGAGTCTTGTATATGATAATTCCAATGGAAGATGTGAATGAGGCTCTTTTTAAAATTGAGTCCAAAAATGAAATTTTAACTTATGAGCAAGTTGAAATGGATTTTGATACAGTAAAAACAAAATAAAACAACTAAAAATTAAAAATACTGAATATTTTTAGGATTATGATAGAGAAAACCCAGTAACGAAGAAAAATTCCTTGTTAAGATGGAGACAAAAGAGAGAGAGAGAGATGGGTTCCACTTACAAGAGAAGGGAGGGTGAAATTTAGAAATTTTGAGAAAAAATTAAATTAGAATATTCTTTTTTAAAATAAGAAATTTCTTTTGAACAAAAAAATTAATAAAAAATAATTAATTATAGTAAATTTCTCACACTTTCAAGAGAAATTTAATTCAAAAAAAAATTGATTAAATTAAAAAAAAAATATTTTAAAAAGTTTATGGAACCACCTCACCTAAATAAGATATCAGACTCTATAAAGGAAAAAAGAGAAAAGTTCCGAGTCGAGATAAAAAAGGAAAAGAATAATGGACTCTTCAACTCCAAAAGAATGAAATTTACAAAACCACAACCAAAGATTCAACTTGAAGAAAACAAAAATTTGGATTCCCCGCCACAAAAAACTCAAGTATTTTATAAAAAGGCTAAATTTTAAACATTATGTTGAGATCTCAGATCTTAACTTTATTCAAGAAATCAAAGACGCGTTCAAAAATAAAAATATGAAGATCCTCCTCGAAAAGATTAAGATAGTTCGAATGAATTTCTCAATAGAACCCTTGAATTTCGAAGAGTTCATGGCATCTGGATTAACTCCTATATTAATAGCTATTTGTGGGTCCAAAGAATTGATCGATGAATCTGAGTTAATTTTTGAATCGCTTTGGATAATTTCGAACGGATTATCTGGAAATTCCAATAATACCAGAATTTTCATTGAAGAAGGAGTGGTTGAGGTTTTAATACAACAGATCAATTCCGAAAATTTAATTATTAGGGAACAGGTAAAATGTTAAAAAGAGATTAATTAATTGATATTATGATATATTAAGGCTCTCTGGTGTCTTGTAAATATCGCTGGAGACTCTGATGATGAAATAAAGAAGATTTTAATGGCAAAAAAGGTTTTGGAATTAGTTTCCGATGTTTCAACTACGTTTCCTTTATCAGAGGAATTCATAGAGAACCTTTCATCTTTCATCGTCAATATAACAAATGATGAGAATTTTGTCACTTTTAAAGAGGTCTTTGAATTTTTGATTTCTTCATTTATTTCATTTGATTTTTTGTTTTAGGTTGAAATTTTCCTCAATGTTGTTTTATATTTATTAACAACACACCTCTCTAATGATGAAATAATATCGGAATTAATCAGAGGAACATATAATATTTGTTTAATAGCTCAATCTAATAATGACTATTTAGCTCAAATTGTTGAAATATATTTCGGGTTGATCAACCTAATTATCAACGAAATAATTCCGAATTATAAAACGAATAAAGTCATTTTATTTTATTGCATCAAAACCGTTGCATCTCTTTTCACAGGCTACGATTCAACTGTTGAAGTAAGTTATTTACAATGTGAATGAATAATCAAACAATTTTTTTGTTTAGGAACTGTTAAAAAATGATTATGTTGTTATTTTATGGAAAAACTTCCTCTCGGACTCAGATTCCAGAGTGCGAAAAGAAATTATGTGGGGTTTTTCAAATTTGTCTTGTTGTCCATCTGAAATAACTCAAAAATTGTTCGAGGTTCCAAATTTAATCGAAAGCATTTTGGAGGCCACACATTATGATGAAGCTCCTGAGGTGAATAAAGCAGAAATTACTATTTTTTAACAGTTTCTTTTAAGGTAAGGAAAGAAGGACTTATTTGCGTGAAGAATCTTTGTGCAACATCAAATCAAGATCAATTAGAGTGTCTTGTGAAAAATGGATGCATTGACGTTATTTGTTCATTTTTGGATGAGGATATTAGCTCAGTATTGTTAAGCCATATCGTTGATGCCTTGGATAGTCTTCTTTATCATGGACGAGAAATACAACAGGAGAAAAACATAGGAGAAAATCCATATGGAGTGTATTTGGAGGAAAAAAGATATCTTGAAAAATTGGAATCGATAATAAATAAAAATAATTCAATCTCTAATGATTTGATTCTGAGGATTGATGAACTCATTCATAAAATATTAAGAGTCTAAGAAGGTTGAATAATTCAATTTTCTTTAGTAAAAAGAATTTTTTTTTCCAATTTAAAATTAATTTTCTTAAAAATAAAAAACTGAGAATTTGTCAAAAATTTGGATTTTGTAGTTAAAAAATAAAGAAAAAGAATGAATTTATTTAATAAAAACTATACAGTTTGAAAACCAATATAGCCTCTTTAGAAACAACACCTTCGACATCCAAAAGTGTTTTTTTCGTTTTTTTCTTCCAACAAATGTTTATTTTCGGCCAAATATTTCGTGTTTAATGGCAAATTTTGTGACGTGAACTTTTGCAATTTTTTGGCATTTTCATTATTTTTACTTAAAATCGTCTCGTTCTTTAGGATATCTTTAACCAAATCCATAAATATCTCATCGACATTATTCGCTTCCTTGGCGCTGGTCTCCACGAAAAATACTTTATATTTTTGAGCCAAGGTCTCTCCCTCTTCAGTCAAGACCTCTCTTTCTTTATCGATTTTATTCCCCACAAGAAAAATCACAACATCTTCTCCGACATTTTCCTTGATTTGAACCATCCATTTATGCACATCATCGAATGAAATTTTATCTGAAATATCATAAATCAAAATGATGCCCATCACTCCATTATAATAATTTGTAGTTATGCTATGGAATCTTTCCTGTCCAGCGGTATCAAAAATCTCCAATTTGATTTTTTTTTCTTCGATTGTCACATATTTATGTTTGAAATCAATCCCGGCTGTACCCATTAAGAATAAAGGGAAATAATTATCTGTGAATCTGCTCAATAGAGAACTTTTTCCAACTCCTGAGTTGCCAAGCATCAAGAGCTTTATATAAAAATTGTATTCTTGTTTATGGGGACGTTTGTTATTGGTCGATTCTGGAGCTAGGAGATTTCCATTATTTCCATTATAGGAACCATGACGATCCTTTTCTAAATTAAAATTCATTCGATAAGTTCAAAATTCCTTTATCAGGTTTTGAAAGAAAATTCCTTATATAAGATTCTATTTTTAGTTTTTTTTATATATTTCTTTATTTTTTATTTTCGTGTGTTTTTTATTGTTTGTGGTCTTATTTTTTAAATTTTTTTTCGAAAAATTCTTTTTATTGATTTTTTTTTCTCTCAGAAAAAAGGGTAAGTCTTCAAAAAATGTTTAATTTTTTTCTTCTTATTTTGATATTTTTATTTGATCATTTTTTTAACCAAAAAAAGTCAAAATGTTAAATTTTTTTTAAAGTTGAGTCGATTTATTGCTGTTTTTGTTTTTAATTAAACTCTTCTCCCCGATTGCAACTTTACTTTTTGCCATCCTTGGCATCTTCACTAACCTTAGTTGGATCTCTGAGGTAGAATTCTTTCAGATTGTTTTGGTTGATCTTTTAATAGAAAAATTACAAAAATTCACGCGGAATGAAATTAATAAGGAATTTTTTTAAAAAAAGAATAAAAAATCAATTAACTTTTTTCAATTTTTCAGCAGGGAAGATTCTCAACAATTTCCAGGCTAAGTCCAAGCTTGAGAAGATGTTTCTGACTTCATAAGGTCCCTTTAAAAAAATGTTTTGATTTGAACAAAAATTCCAATTTTTTACTTGTGCAATGAATTCGGATTCAAATTTCTTCAAGAATTCCAAATATAAAAGATCATCTGCAGACAAGGCTTCCTCTCCGACGACAGCCTTCATAGCAGCAGTATCTTTTCCAATGGCATAGTTGGCATAAAGCTAAAGTTAAAAAAAATGCATCATAAAATTCTTCTCCTTTTTAAAAGCATTACTTGATTTGAAACTTCAGGATGATCTACTCTGGTCATACCCTTTCCAATGGCACTTTTCATCAATCTTGAAAGTGAAGGCAACACATTGATCGGTGGGTAGATTTGTTTGTTATGCAATTGTCTATCAATGAAGATCTGGCCTTCCGTGATGTATCCTGTCAAATCAGGGATGGGATGTGTGATATCATCACTTGGCATGGACAAAATTGGCAATTGAGTGATCGAACCGTTGACTCCTTGCACTCGACCGGCTCTTTCATAGATCGTGGACAAATCAGTATATAAATAACCAGGGTAACATCTACGTCCTGGCACTTCTTCTCTGGCTGCAGAGACCTCTCTCAAAGAATCAGCATAAGCTGACATATCAGTCAGAATGACCAACACGTGCAATTCTCTTTCATAGGCTAAATATCTACATTTTTTAACATTTATTTATTATTTATAATGGTTTTTTTTTTACTCCGCAGTTGTCAATGCCAATCTTGGAGTAATGATTCTTTCAATGGTTGGATCATTGGCCAAATTCATGAACAAGACGACTCTTTCCATTGACCCGTTCTGCTCAAAATCTGTTCTGAAGAAACGAGCGACCTCCATATTGGCTCCCATGGCTGCGAACACAATAGCAAAGTTCTCTTCAGAATGGTCGAAGACGTCCTTTCCTTTGACCAAAGAGGCCTGTCTACAAATCTGTGCACCGATTTCATTATGGGGAAGCCCATTAGCTGAGAACAAAGGGATCTTTTGGCCTCTAGCGATTGAGTTCATCACATCAATGGCTGAAATACCAGTTTGGATCATTTCCTTTGGATAGACTCTTTGGTAGGGATTGATTGGTTGTCCCTGGGAAAATTGTTATTAAAAATATGGTCTTTATTTAGATTTACTTGAATATCCAAGAATTTCTCTGCCAACACTGGTGGACCTTTGTCAATTGGAATACCAGACCCATTAAAGGTTCTACCCAACATTTCTTCAGAAATGGCCATTTTCAATGTCGAACCGGTGAACTCACAATGGGTGTAAAGGTTATCAATCCCTGATGTTCCTTCGAAAATCTTAAAGAAATTATATAAAATTTTGCTAAATAAAGATTTTTTACTTGCACGACTGCTCTTTTGCCTGCAATTTCCAAAACTTGACCCTTTTTGACAGTACCGTCTCCCAAACAAACGTTAACAATTTCGGCATATCTGTGAAAAATTTAAAATTAAAATTTTATAATAGAAGTAATGGAGAGAACTTTGGAAATTTGACATTGTCTAAAACGACCAATGGACCATCGACTTTGATCACTGTTCTATAATCTACTCTGGGAGCAATGTTATAATCTCTTGTGACTGCTGCAACGTTTTGCTCAAAAGCGACGCCTGAACCCTTATTATTCTGCATTTGCTAAATATATCTAATTTTTTTTTTTTAATTTATTTTTGAAGAAATTATGAAATAATTTTTTATATCCTTTTATCTTTTTTGGTTTTGAATTTCAGAAATCAAATGACAAAAAATATATATAATTTTTTAAAAAATAAGAAAAAATGGCAGAATCAACAATTTTTTGATGTTTTTCTTTAGTTTGAGCATGTGTTTCTGCCATAAATACATATTTTGGATCATTATTTATTATAAAATCGACCAATTTATAGAGTTTTGAAATAAAATAATACACTACTTCTTTATTTTAAAATTTTTAATAAATAAACCAAAGAAATGGCGCTTTGAATCTTATAAATCAATATTTTATAAAAAGCAAATGACCAAAATTTTCATTTATGCGGGAAACTTCTTAATGAAAATATAGTTTTTAAAAAATTAATTTTTCTTTTAAAAATGAGCGTTTGAAAAAAATAAGCGTTTATAAAAACCTAATCGTTTAATTAAGGGGTTAGCTAACTGTTAAATAAACAGAAAGTCTGTTCAAGCCTATAAAAAACTCAAACAATCTCAAATCAAATGAAAACAACAGAATTCAAAATTTAAAGCATCCAACGCAGATTCCAAAAGAAAAAAGTAATTGATGACCGCCATCCCATTTTATCCCTCCTTCCAAAATCCTCGTTTTTTATCTCCCAACAAGCAAGAAATGATGGTTTTCTATCCTAACGTCAAAATCAACACCCCAATTGATTCTTATTGTGACAACAGCACTGATGACGAGAATATTTCAGGTTCTTTCGATTCAGAAGAGAACCAAATGGAAAAAAATGAAAACGAAGTCCTCACCATTCTCAACAACCGAAGACAAAAAACCATCATTGATGAAACTAAATTCAAGACAGAAATGTGCAAGAATTGGCAAACCAAAGGTTTTTGTAATTACGAGGCGAAATGCAAATTCGCACATGGACCACATGAACTCAACAAGAAGGAGTTCGTCCATAAAACTCTCTATAAATCCAAACCTTGCATTTCCTTCCATACCAAACATTTCTGCCCTTATGGACTTAGATGTCTCTTCATTCATCAGGATAGAGCCTTGAAGGCCATTGTGGAGAAGAACTTTTACACGAAGAAATTGAATACTATGATATTCTCAACAGAAACGGAGAAGAAAAACGAAAAGAGACTTAAATTTTTTTCACAAAATGTGACGAAAAGCAATAAAAGTGAAAACATGATGAATTTGAAGAGTTTTGAATGTGAAAGCAAGAAATTATTTCATGACGATTTGTGGAAAATGAATGAAATCACCAATGACGGCAAAACCGCGGGAATTCATTATGAAAAGGAAATAGAAGAAATGGTGAAATTCATTATTTAAAGGAATATTTATAATACTTTATTTATCTATTTTATTTATAATAATTTTCTTTTTAATGAAAAAAAACCAAGTTTTCACAATGATTTTTTCTTAAAAAACATATTTTTTCTCGTTTTTGTTAATTTTTCATAATTTCAAATAAAATGAAGAACTTAAAATTTTATATTTTTATTTTGTGCTTTCTTGTGCAGGTAAAAAATCTGCTTTTTCTATTATTTTTCAAATTTTAACGAGGCAATTCTTTCCCTAAGGCAAGCCCAAGAACCTGCAGATCCAGGTTTTGTTAATTCTTCACAATTAATTAACAAATGTATTTAAAGTTCCAATCGTTCATATACATGTTGATGAAACAGAATTCGTAATTTTATTTGGAAATGACGCAAATAATTTATTTGGATCATAATTAAAGAATAAACAAGAAGAACAAAGGTTGATTTATGAAAGAATCATTGAAGTTGGCAATTTTTTCATTTTAATATGGAAATTATAATTTCTGATTAGAAAAAAAGACTACAAGAACTCAGGAGAAATGAATTAAGAGATAAAATATTTTTCCAGGCCACTGTAAATAAACAAAAAATTGAATCTGATAAATTGAAATCTTGGACTGATTATCTGGTTGCCATTTTTAAACTTTATTGGATTTTAAAGTATATTTAGAATTCATTAAATGAAAAGAAATAAAAACATCAAAAGGGAAGAAATTATGAGTCAAATTTAAAAGAAATTGGATTAAGTTTTATCGTTTGACTAATTTTAAAAGAAAGAGAAATTTTATTATATTTTTTTCTTTTCTGTTTTTTTAATAAATTTATCGAAATTTTCCCATAAAAAACTAATTTGACGATTTTTTGCAATTTTTGGTTTGGAAAAACCTCGCATCCTTTGGTCCAAGGTACAAATCAGATTTCTTCAAAAATATAAAACCTATTTTACTGAGTTTTAATCTTGCCAAAGTGCCTTCCAAAATATAAAACCCTTTTTTTGAATATAAATTTCATCATCAGAATCTTAAAAAAGCTTTTTAAAATGAACAGATTTTGGAACTTAGACTGGGGAAATGGTCAGCTGCAATTTACTGATTTAGGTGTGAAGGTGATTGTTGGAATTTCTGTTGTCGTCCTTGCCTATTTTGCATGTGTTTTGCCAACATTATTAGCTTTATTTATGGTTTTATACTCATGTCTTGTGGTATTGCTGATTTTGTCTTTTGGTCAAAGAATTCTTCCAAGGCAAAGTTTTATTCCCATTCTTTTGTCAGCAATAGCAGGCCTGAATCTTTTAGCTCAATACCCATTAAATAATGAATTTTATTTAATGCAAGCCAGCATAGCATTTTCTCAATCCAAATCATTAAAAAATTTGAATGTCCCTTGTTTTCTGAAGAGAAGTTTTTATGGCGAATTGGAAAAGAAATTATTAACAGATACCGATTTCTATTCTCATTCTTTATTTGGACCAAAAGGCCCTGGAAAATCAATATTTTTGCAGTTATTTGCAAGTAATAATGTCGGAATTTTTTATTACTCATTGCAGTATGAAGATCTAAACGAAGATCAGCCTTTCCAAAATTTAGTAAACTCCATTTTTTTTCATATTAATAGAAATCCAATTTCATGGATATGGGGTTATTTTTTGGATCATCTCTGGACAAAACCTACCTTCGGACAAATGATAGCTTTTTTTGGTGATATAACCAATGCAGAGGGAGAAGCAAGTTCAAAGCTTTTTCTGTTTTTAGTTTTTTTATTAAGTTTACATTATCTAAAATGAAAATCGGTTTCCTCCCAATAATTGACTGAAGTTGATCAAAAAACATTTCATGTGATTTTATCAGGAAGCGAAGGTTGGATTCCATTAGTTCTTGATGAAAACTATGACAAGGGAAGGCTAACAGAATCCCATATTTTTTCCGAATTTACCAAAGATGAAGCATTGGCTTTTTTCAAATGTTTAAGAAATGATAAAGATGATAACATTTTCTTGGAAAAAGTGTATAAAGATCTAAAGGGGCACATCAGTTCATACTTAAAACTTAATGCCCTTTTAGTTTATTACGAATATAATGAAGCTATTGGAATGATGATCGAAGATACTGGAATAGACTTTCTAAAAGCTAAAATTAACTTCAATTTGATAGAAGCCAAAAGTTCCAAGCTGGAATTGACCAATGAAGCCCTATCAGATTTTCTGACATTAATGTATAAATTGATTAAAAAACAAGGAAGATTGGAAATAGATGATGAAACCAAAAAGCTTATGAATAAAGAAATAAATCAAATAAATGTTTTTCAAATCTACAGAGAAGATGCCGAAAAATTTATAGATTTCCAAACGAATCTGCACAGACTTTATGCTGAACAACTTCTTGGATATCGAGGAAATACAGTAATAAATTGGAGGTTTCGTTTATTTTTGGAAGAGGAATACCATATATTAATATTAGATTATTGAAATTTATAAAAAAATAAAAATTATTTAAAAGAAAAAGCATTAAAATATTATTTTTCAGAGGCACTTTCTTAGTTTGGAAGGCAGTT
>Ga0302186_10002411_pt1 | contig 14402 bp, 7 predicted proteins | sample II_Bog_E1_2_FD_198782 | JGI IMG/M metagenome (GOLD analysis project Ga0302186, IMG submission 198782) | Peat permafrost microbial communities from Stordalen Mire near Abisko, Sweden - II_Bog_E1_1 | ecosystem: Environmental > Terrestrial > Soil > Wetlands > Peat | place: Sweden: Abisko, Stordalen... | reverse complement strand
AATAAATATTTTTTTATTATAACTCGTAGACTAATTTGATATTTAAAACTTTAATTAACGATCATTCAAGAATCATTTTTTTTTTTACGGATATATGTCAGCATCTTGTAACTTATATATGTTGATCCTTATTGTTCCTATTTGTCTTTCACGTTATCCTCAAGCAATCTTAGATTATTATTCAATTCGATAATTTACTTATTTTTCTGTACCAATGCTGTGTAAGTTCTTTATATTTTTGTTTTGTCTATCTGATGCTATTTTCATTTGTAATTAACTTTTCGTTCTGTTCCTGAACATTGGCCCTCAAAGACTATTAAAGAGCCATAGATCTCTCCAATTTTACGTTAATTGTATTTCTTTCATTTTATTTTTAAGTAGAATTTAATTTTTTGATATTTGGATGAAATCCCAGAATTCCATAGTAGGCTAAATGCATATTTATATTAATTTCGATCCTTTAGTAAATTAAAAGCCAACATTCTTGAACTTTTTTCTTTACTTCTGCTAGTGACTCTTTGTTATTTCCTAATCGAGTCCTAAGATAATTTATTCTGTGTTATAAATCAAGTCTCTAATTCTGGTTTTTTGTTTCTTTTAACTGTTCTTACAGTATTTAGATCTAATCCTAAAGGTTTTTAAATTTCTCTTATAATCCTTTAATTTCTACTTAAAGATCCTTATTTTCCATTTATATAAGCGATATCATATATTTGTGCATCTTTCCAATAACTTGATCAACCCTTCCATTCAGCAGCACAAGTGAATCTCATAATTGAGTTAATCAACATAAAATGCAGTGATTTTCTCCTCTTGAAATGCCGCAAGCCTATACGATAATCTCAAATTTTATGATGAGGTCGCTTTAGCCTAATATCTTGAAATGAGTCACCAATTAGTATAAAAACAAGTTATTGTTAATCAAAATTGAAATAAAAAATAAAATAAAATAAATGTTAAACTCAATAATATCTTTCAATTTAAATTATATAAGGAATTTATTTTAAGTTCTAACATACATTAAGATAATTAAAATATAATTAGGAAAACAATCGCTCTTTCCGAATTATTTTATTAAATCCATCGTCTAAACAGCATATTGTAATTTTAGGAATAAATATTTTGCATTTGACAATAAATAACAAAATTATATCATCAGTATATAATCTGAAAAAGTAAATACAAAGTATTTCTCTAATTTGATGTCCAGCCAATTAAAATGAAGTATAAATAATAATCATATCTTGAAATTTAATGCTGCCAAATGGTTTAACCAATATCATTTCTAGCAAATAAAAGGATTTCATTATAAATCACTTTCGCTCACCCAATACAAGTCAATTTATGGTGATATTATGACTCCATTCTTTGGGATTCTTCCTGTATGCTTGGAGAAAATTTGGAGAAGAGTATACATTCACCATTTTGTAAATAACACTTACTATTTAAATGGTTAAATTTGCTAAAAATCTTTAAAAATATTAATTAAATATTAAAACTAAATATTTCTAGACTTATCATTAGAATTCATTAAATAAGGCGTTTTTTATTTGAGAATGTTTCGTGACTTTAAAATTACTGTCTATTTTAAATTGTATTGGTAATAAATATTAATTATTAGAGTCAATCTCTTCAATACAATTTAATAATTTGGAAATTAATTTGTGGACAGATCATATGAATCTTTGTATTTTTGCTCTACTCTTTGCTTTGTTTAATGTATTGGCCATTCGTAAATAAATTACTGAGAGACTTGTAAGGATAAAATTCGCAATTGCTTTTCTTTCAGCAAAAAGATATTATATTTATTCTAATACTTCATAGAAGATGATTTATTATTCAAATTTTGATAGTACTTCTATATACTAACTGTAATTAACTAGGCCATATTAAAGCATAATCTTTATGGTCTATGAACCAAAAATTATTAATTTAAAATATTAATTTTTAAAATCTTGAAGTTGATGTAAATTTATCCTTTGGACCAAAATCTCAAATAATTATTTATAGTCTGTGCATCTTTACAACTATTTTATGATGTTCTCTCCAAGTTAATTTAGTTACAAATACTTACAATAAGCATAATAAAAATAATTATAATTTGAAGAATTCTAGCCATCTTCTTGAAAGTTTCTATCTTATTTCTTATCGATACGGTCAAGTTTTATTTTAACAGACCCAAAAAGATATTAGTATTTTTCTTGATTTTTCCTGTTTTAATGATTTGCCAAAGCTGTAATTTAAGTTTGAAGATCTATCAGTATTTTCCTTGATTTTTATAAATTTTTTCTAGCAAAACAAATGTTAGCCATCTCAATTTTTAATAAAATTTATTTAAGGTTTAATCTTTATATATAATTTTAAATGTCCTAAATTTAAGTTTTGAGGGAAATAAGATAGCTCTACTTTATGCAATCCAAAGATTTAATATTTTTTTACTCCTTGAGAAGGGCCAATTAAATTTATTTATTTTATTTGTCATTTAATAATTTATCTTTCTGCTGCTTCTAAATTTAGAGTATTTTAAATGCTTCTTGTATTAAATCTTAAGCTTTGTAGTATTGACTATATTCTTGTATGCTTTCCCTTATTTGTCTGTTCAGCGCCATATTTTATTTTTTCTATCTTTTTTTTTATTTTTTTTCCTCTCTCGGCTGTAATTGATAATTTTTCTTATTCTTTTCCTTTTTATCTGTCTCTTTCTCTTTTCGCAATTATTTGCTCTAAGTTTTTAAATCAACTTCTGTTTGATTTTTGCGATAAGCAATAGCCAATAACAAATTAATATTCAGTTTCTAAGGAAACAGTTGTAGTTATTTACATATTTAAAGCACTGTCTTTAGTGGTTTAATAGCTCCTTAACATTTCTAATTATTAATAGAGTTTGTTCCCGATAATATCAGGAAATCTATATTATATTTGGAAGGGTCTATCTTTTTTGTCAGTTTTATTTTTTATTATTTCTAGTTTTTTATATCTTTAAAAAATAAAGTTTTCATTGATTGTTTTTTAGTTAATTCTTTTTCCCAAACTAAAATTTGTGAAATTATTTGTCTGTTCAGATGAAGGGCTACATTCCTATTTCTTGTCGAGGAATAGAAAATGTGTATTCCTAACTAAGGATAAAATTACCTATAACAATTGGGGTATTATTTATAATAGTCATGACAGGGCTTCCGCTTTGCCCATGAGTAGTACTAATATCATAATATAATAATCCATCTTATATCCACCCAATATAATCGGCAGCTCCTGCCTGTTTGAATCCTGTTATTTACAAATTTTAATTTGAAATGCAATTATCTTCTGGATATCCATAGATCATAGCCTTACACCTTGCGAAATGATCGAAACATAAGGACAAAAATTATGTGTCTATTGATTTATTTTCTAATAAGAGTAAGGCATAATCGAATTTGCGATATTAAAACAAATTACTTATATATTATTTGTGTATTCTCACATCAATGATTTAGAATTATTTGTTTTTCATTTTAAATCGAAGATTTTTTATTTCCTTTTTGTCTTCCTTCTTATAGATATTATGAGCGCAAGTGAAGACTAATCCAGGTGCCACTAAAAATCCAGTTCCCATGGCGTTATATATATTCTTTTATACATATGTTTACGAGTTACTATTAGGTAGCTCCCTTTACTTCTCCACAAATTATTAATATGGTCCATATATCAATCCAATTCTATTATATGGAAATGAATTGACTAATAATTTTTGGTTAGTGTATAAATTTTTGGCTATTCCTGCTTGTTAGATAAACTATTGTTTTTGCTAGGGAATATTTTTAAAGGTTTAGGCTGGTGGATACTTTTGATGCTTTTCTAGAGTATCTTCCTTTTTTAAGACCACTTTATATTTTTAGAAAATATATAGAGTTAAGGTTGAGCTTTCATCAGTCACAGTAATGGATTTACCATTATTATCAACAATTAAATGGTAAAACTAAGAGGCATCTTAGTTAATCTTTGTAAAATCTTTCCACTAAGATGCATACTTGCATCCTTTAAGTTCATTGATCTTGAAAGCGCTAAAATATAGTGATTATTTTGATTTGAGCATGATGCTTACCGAATAACTGCCAATTTAAACAACATGTTATCTCTCTGCCTACATTTTAAAATTTAGCAATAAATAGTATTATTATAAAAATGATAAATCAATGCGGAATTTAATACTTTTAATATATTTAATTTCAATTCTTAATTAGTAATTTAATTCGGATGTTTAGTTTAAAATTCTTACCAAAATCAACTCTTTATTAATTACAAAAATTATTGTTAGAGAAAAGAAAGGACTTTTGCAAGAGCAACCCATTCAATAAAAATATAAATTTGTTTATTAAGTTTTAACTAAACATAATACTTTTTTATTGAGTCTAATAATAATAAGAACAGAGGTATAGAAATGTAATAATCTCATAGATTATAAATATTATTGATTCTTCAGTCAAGTATTATTTGCTCTGTGAACTTCATGTAATTGATACAATATTTGCTTTCTAGAAAATGGATTAATTAGGATGGTCCAACTTTGTTTTTCAAATATTATCCATCGCGAGAAGTTAATATAGTATTATAATATTTTATTAATTTTATTGGTTTTTATGGCCTATGTGAAGCAGATTTGCGACGGCTACAACAAAAAATCTTTGATGGGAAATTGGTACGAGGAGAGGCTGTATTTAAATCAGCCGTTCCGAGAGCAACAGTTAAAACAAGTAACTTTTTATCAATTTTAGGCAAGATAAAAAGATGGAGAGATCGTTTGTTTTGATTAAACTGGTTTTCAAAAGGATCTCCCAAGGATCTAAAGAAGAAGCAAGTGGGTAACAAGAGGAAGAATTATTCTAGATGATGGATTCGTAAGTTTACTTTGATATAGAATACCAACGATACAACTATGAAAGCTAGTTATCCTCACTCAGAACTCAAAGCAGCTTCAAAATTAACTCTATAGCCGTTCAACAAAAATTTTTCCGAAATTTTGAGTACTGATCTGCATCCTCATTCCCAAATACGAACAAAGACGTAATAGCATAAAATGCTCAACTAATCAAATATAACTGAGTTAAAGCGCGAGAGATAGATAGGAGTAGGCAGGTGTGGTTTTGCAAATACCCTACCCAAACACCCTAAGGAATAAAAAATGACAAATTTTTAGTCGCATTATAATGAGTAATTTAAAAAGCCAAGTGAAAAAAATGAAAAAAAGTTGGTTGTGAAAGATAAAAAGGCTGGGGACTATAATCAAAATCCAGAAGAAGTTGTTAAGATATTGACCACAATGGTGGGCTAATATAAAAAGGAGGATGCAGATGAAAAGGAGGCAACACAAATACAGCGTAGCTGGGTGCCGCCAAAAGATAAGTCTCTCATTTATGGCGCAAAAAAAACAGGTACATAACTCAGAAAAGGAATCATCCCCAAAAATGATATTCAAACAAGTCTGAACATGAACATTGGTGTTCATAATATTCACCCGAAAAACGTGGCTGACAATTTCTTCGGTCATAAGAAGTCTTCTATAACATGTAACACGAATAAAAACCTCTGCAATCGATGATCTTTAGTGATAAATTTATCCAAATACAACAGTTTTAATAATCATTTGATTGAAATTAAATTTGATGATATTGAGAATGATAATAGTTGCGAATTTATGATAAATAACGACCCACAAGAAAATTCTGTAAACAAAATAATTGAAGGGTTCACCAACGAAATTAGAAAACTTGAGATACCCAGAAAAAATAATGATGGTAAAGAGAAAGGCCAGGAGAGTACCAACGTTCATAATTTCCTTTAGCAAAATGTAAAATTAGGAGGACTCACGAGGGGTAGTCACCTTCTCAATAGTGAGAACCTCTTAATTCAAACCACCCATCAAGCAACGCCCAAATAGAGCAAAGCCAATATTAAACTTCCCAGCATCAATGAAAAAAGAAATGTTATTCTTTATGACAAAAACAAAGAAATTCCACGCACAACGACTGATATCTGTAAAATTTAGGCAAAGAAACCTAATTCATAATTTTTTGAAACTGAGAGCAAACAAAAATGTAGCGAGTCAATGGATGATCTGGCTTCGAAATTCATGAGCATCAGACCTATTAAATACGAGCTAAGTCCAGGCAGCAATCAAGATTTGACTCTTAAAAGTTTAAAGTCCGTGAGACAAAAATATACCTTCAAGTGTGAGTCTCATAAGTAAATGCCTGCTGGTGAGGAGAGAGTGGAACAAGAAGGGAGGAAACTTAAAACTCAAGGTAAAAGATTGAATGTTGAGCGAAAAGACTGGAGTCTTGTCAAAAACTAAAAAATAAACTAAAAAAGTTTAACAAAAGAAATAAAGTCGAACAAATTGGGCAGCGCCTCACAAACAGTGAAAGTGGTTCCTCTCAAAAAAGAAAAGTATAGCATTAATTATCTTGATTTCTGCATGTTTATATCTCTCCTCAATGGAAATGTCTGTCTTCCCACTTCCACTGGCAGCTATCTAGCCTTCGTGGGAAAGGGAAACAATAGTATCCTCATCAAAAATACATTAAAAAATAGATTCTGGTGGAATTTGGGGGTAGATAGCTAAGAAGATGCAAATTTTTATTGGTCACAGAGTCGAGACAACAAATTTATACAGTCACTGAAAGGCTGTCTACCAAGCGAAGGAAAAAATTAATAGTTAAAATATAAATACCTTCTTGAACGTCCAAAACTTCAAAAGGAAAAAGATCGAAATGACATAAAGGAATTTACAGGTTAAGGCTTATGGAAATTAATGAGTGAGGATGAACGTCTAAAATATTCAAAAAATCAATATTAAGCTGAGATAACAGTTGATAAAGGGTTTATTCCCATGGATTGCGCTAATAAGTTTAGACTTCATAATCATTTTGAGTTCAACTGGAATATCACCAATAAGAAAGCTCTTTATTATAATCTTAAAAAGTTTTATCTAGCCATAAAGTCCAATCCTTTTTAGTTCATTCCTCTTACTTTCCACATTCAAACTTAGGGTGATGCGGAGTGGTTAAATTTCTAAAAGTTCTTTAAAGAGAGGGAAGCGTAAATATAAAAGAAGGGATAGGGAAAGGGTAAGAAGAAAAAAGAGAGAAATTTATGGATTATTAAACCAGGATAAAACTCAAACCAAGGATGTGGAATTAAAGTGGCTTAAACTTTGGAAGAGATAAAGTAGATCATCCATAGCAAATAGAATTCATCGAATAGTTCCAAACGCTCACATATTATCCAGCGATATCTAATGCCTTTGCTTTATAATAAGCGCAAATTTGATATTCGTTGCTATATACTTGTAACCTCCATTAATTCTATCCTGAAAGCTTACTGGTATGAGGAAGGATATATTCGTACTTCTTCCAAAGATTTTACGCTAAAAAATCTTAAAAATCGATTTGTCCATCTCACAAACGATGCAGTACAAAAAAAATCGGAAGACTATGGTAAGTATGAGAATGGAAACAAAGTTAGCTTTGCAGATTTTTAGAAATATTTAGAAGTTAACTATCCAGATTATAGTTTCTATGCCAAGGCTTACCCTAGAATGATTGTATATTTATCCTTATCTAGAAATTAGCAGGAGATTCAATTCGCAGCGTTACTTCTCTTCTAAACTCAAATAATCGTCAGTACACCTTCGAAATATTCGGACTTGATTTCATGATTGATGATGAATTTAATACGTGGCTGATTGAGGTTAACAATAATCCTTGCTTGGAGCTTGGTTGCCCTCTGTTAGCGAGGATCATTCCAAACATGATCGAAAACGCCTTTAAGATTGCAGTGGATCCCCTCTTTCCTCCCCCTCAAGAATGCCCAAAAAATAAGATTATGGCATCTGATTTGTTTTAACAAAACAAATTCACCCTGATCTTTAACAGTCAGCAATAAAAGGAACAGCTTGGTGATTACCTGCTTCAGGTGGACCCTCGAAATCTTTCCAACATAATTGAGAGTGATGAGTAAGAGGACAACCACTCAGATTCACCTTGCTCATAATTAAAATAGCATGATGATACTATTTGAATCACTTGATTTTGAAGTATTCATATTAATTACAGTAGCAGCAAGGTATCTGCTCTAACATTATTATGTTGTCCTTTTCAATGTTTCCTATAAACCCTATAATAGTCAACAGATTTGGAGATACAGAAATCTTTATAATCACTCTAGCCCTCAGATCCGTTAATTTTGTAAAAATAACTAAGCATTTAATGATGATCATTAAGTTGTTATGTTTATTGATGAATTTTTATGCCTCAAACAATTTAAAAGAGGAAGGTCCTTCTTAATCAATTTGATGTATCCAGTTTCTAACTGCTCTTTTAGGCCAATTTGTATTACCCTCTATTGATTATCATTTACTACGCGGGTAAAGCTACTAAAATTGTATTCAGATTCTGTCTCGTTGCATCTTGTATGATTGTAGGTGTACTTTTAATGCTACGTTCATTGATAATGTTGTAAAACGATCAGAATATTGGATAGTATTTAGTGAGTATGTTAACATTGATTGGTGATTCGAAAGATACCTCCAACTAACTGCTTGTTATTTATTATATAAACAATAGCCTTCACTAAATGAACATTATAAAAGAATTATTAATAAATAGAAATTATTTACGATTATTCTTGCTATTTCCAGCATTTTAAAGTTCAGACTTTCTTAATTAAAAATATATTATAATTTTTTAGTCCTATTTTTAATTAAGATTACAAATATTTATTATACTACCTATTTTGATAAAGAGATATAAATCGATGTCCACCATTCATAAATGGCAAACCATGGATATTTAAAGGAGAGGGACGGGTATTTTAGTGTATTTTTAATGGATTTGATAAAATATTGTTTTTTCAGAAATACATAAAAAAGCCTTTTATATATTTTATGTGTCCTTTAAAATACAATTAGCCCACGAATAAATTGAATTTTTATGAATTTTCCGCATGAACTAAGTTGATTTATGTAAAACATCAAAAATACCCAAAAAAAACAAATACAAAAAATAAGATATTATCTAAAAGCTGAAAGAAGTAAAATATCTTAATGATATGATAAAAATATCTTTCATTAACGAAGACAAAACTGATAAAATAATCAAATTGATATCATTTAGACATAGAAGTATCGATTTTTTCTATTGAAGTCATAAAGTAGCATGTAAAGAAGCACAATAAAGTAGCATATCAGCCAAATTTAGGGTATAAATAGGAATTGTAAATGGATAAATTATTAATTAAGAATGAGCAAAAGCATAGTCGTTAAGGCCTTGCTATTGTGTTTGATTATAGTGTGTACAACAACCACAACCAGCATGGCCACTTCAAATTGTCTGAATGTTGTAAATGGCTGTTGTGTGCAGTGTGCTGCAGAATTTTACCTGAGTAACGGAATATGTGTAGCTATCAATCCTCTTTGTGCTACCTATGACAATAATGGATGCTGTTTGAGCTGTATTGCGAATTACATTCTTCAAAATGGAACATGCGTCTACTCTCCTCCTCACTGCTGCAAAGTTATAAATAACATTTGTGTACAGTGTGATCCATGGTATTATTTGAGTAACGGTCTTTGTGTAGCCGTCAGCACTCTCTGTGCGACTTATGATCCCAATACTGGATTGTGTTTGACCTGTATTGCTAATTACACTCTGCAATATGGAGTATGTATCTATACTATCTCCCACTGCGCAACAGTAGTTAATCAATGTTGTACTTTGTGCAATCAATGGTATTACCTAAGCAATGGAATTTGTCTGCCCGTCAGTTCTCTCTGTGCAACCTATGACCCCTACACAGGCTGTTGCTGGACCTGCATTACAAATTACATCCTTCAAAATGGAACATGCGTCTACTCTCCTCCTCACTGCTGCAAAGTTATAAATAACATTTGTGTGTAGTGTGATCCATGGTACTATTTGAGTAATGGTCTTTGTGTAGCTGTTAGTCCACTTTGTGCAACCTATGACAATAATGGATGTTGTTTGAGCTGTATCGCGAATTACATTCTTCAAAATGGAACATGCGTCTACTCTCCTCCTCACTGCAGCAAAGTAGTGAATAACTGTTGTGTGCAGTGTGATCCATGGTATTATTTGAGTAACGGTCTTTGTGTGGCCGTTAGCACTCTCTGTGCGACTTATGACCCCAATACTGGATTGTGTTTGACCTGTGTTGCTAATTACACTCTCCAATATGGCGTATGTATCTATACTATTCCCAATTGTGCTAAAATATCGAACGAATGTTGTCTTTTGTGTAATTAAAGATATTACTTGAGCAACGAAATTTGTCTGCCCGTCAGTTCTCTTTGTGCAACCTATGACCCTAATACAGGCTGTTGCTAGACCTGCATTGTAAATTATGTTCTTCAGAATGGAACATGTGTCTACTCTCCTCCTCATTGCTGTAAAGTAGTGAATAACACTTGTATACAGTGTGATCCATGGTATTATTTGAGTAATGGTCTTTGTGTAGCTGTTAGTCCACTTTGCGCAACCTATGACAACTATGGATGTTGTTTGAGCTGTATCGCGAATTATGTTCTTTAAAATGGAACATGCGTCTACATTCCTCCTCACTGCTGTAAATTTGCAAATGGCTACTGTTTGTAGTGCGATCCATGGTATTATTTGAGTAATGGTCTATGTGAGACTGTCAGTCCTCTCTGTGCAACATATGACCCTTATGCTGGATGCTGTTTGACCTGTATTGCTAATTATACTCTCCAATATGGTATATGTATCTATACTATTCCCCACTGCGCAACAGTAGTTAATCAATGTTGTATTTTGTGCAATCAATGGTATTACCTAAGTAACGGAATCTGTCTGCCCGCCAGCTCTCTTTGTGCAACCTATGACCCTAATACAGGCTTCTGCTGGACCTGCATTGTAAATTATGTTCTTCAGAATGGAACATGTGTCTACTCTCCTCCTCATTGCTGTAAAGTAGTAAATAACATTTGTATACAATGTGATCCATGGTATTATTTGAGTAATGGTCTTTGTGTAGCCGTTAGTCCGCTTTGTGCAACCTATGACAATAATGGATGCTGTTTGAGCTGTATCGCGAATTACATTCTTCAGAATGGAACATGCGTCTACTCTCCTCCTCACTGCTGCAAAGTAGTGAATAACTGTTGTGTGCAGTGTGACCCATGGTACTATTTGAGTAACGGTCTTTGTGTGGCCGTTAGCACTCTCTGTGCGACTTATGACCCCAATACTGGATTATGTTTGACCTGTATTGCTAATTATACTCTCCAATATGGTATATGTATCTATACTATTCCCCACTGCGCAACAGTAGTTAATCAATGTTGTATTTTGTGCAATCAATGGTATTACCTAAGTAATGGAACTTGTCTACCAGTCAGTTCTCTTTGTGCAACCTATGACCCTAATACAGGACGTTGCTGGACCTGCATTACAAATTACATCCTTCAAAATGGAACATGCGTCTACTCTCCTCCTCATTGCTGCAAAGTAGTGAATAATATTTGTGTACAATGCGATCCATGGTATTATTTGAGTAATGGTCTTTGTGTAGCTGTTAGTCCACTTTGTGCAACCTATGACAATAATGGATGCTGTTTGAGCTGTATCGCGAATTACATTCTTCAGAATGGAACATGCGTCTACTCTCCTCCTCACTGCTGCAAAGTAGTGAACAACTGTTGTGTACAGTGTGATCCATGGTATTATTTGAGTAACGGTCTTTGTGTGGCCGTTAGCACTCTCTGTGCGACTTATGACCCCAATACTGGATTGTGTTTGACCTGTGTTGCTAATTACACTCTCCAATATGGAGTATGCATCTATACTATCCCCCACTGCGCAACAGTAATAAATCAATGTTGTACTTTGTGCAATCAATGGTATTACCTAAGTAATGGAACTTGTCTACCAGTCAGCTCTCTTTGTGCAACTTATGACCCTAATACAGGGCGTTGCTGGACCTGCATTACAAATTACATCCTTCAAAATGGAACATGTGTTTACTCTCCTCCTCACTGCTGCAAAGTAGTGAATAACTGTTGTGTACAGTGTGATCCATGGTACTATTTGAGTAATGGTCTTTGTGTGGCCGTTAGTCCTATCTGTGCAACCTATGACTCCATTCTTGGAACTTGTTTGACCTGTATAGTTAATTACATTTTTCAAAATGGAACTTGCGTCTACTCTCCTCCTCACTGCTGCAAATTAGTGAATAGTATCTGTGTGCAGTGTGACCCATGGTATTATTTGAGTTACGGTCTTTGTGTGGCCGTCAGTTCTCTCTGTGCAACTTATGACCCTAATACCGGATTCTGCCTAACCTGTATTACCAACTATATGTTGCAAAACGGTCTTTGTGTTCAATGCAATGTAAATAGTGGCCCTGTTCCTTCTAACATTATTTCTAATCCTTGGTGTGCTTTATTTGTAAATGGCTATTGTGTGAACTGTGATCCTGGCTACTACCTCAACTTGGGAATATGTGCTCCAGCTAATGCTCTTTGTGCGACTTATAATATGAACAATGGAGTATGCACGTCTTGCTACTTAAGATATTATCTGAGCCAGCCTACATGTGCTCCTGTAAATCCACTTTGCAATACCTTTGATGTCAACACTGGAAATTGTTTAAGCTGCTATGTAGGATATAGTCTATATAATGGCTCATGCACAGTTGGTACAGTTATAACTGTCCAAAATGACACATATTGTACTTTATGGGTGGGTGGGTGCTGCCAAAGTTGTGTTCAAGGATATTACATTAAAAATGGAGTCTGCACTCAGATCAATCCTTTATGTCAAACCTATAGTCTTTCTTCTGGTTGTTGTTTGAGTTGTTTCACAGGATATGTCTTATCAAATGGTCAATGCGTTTCTGCCGCTACTTGTACAAATCCTATTGCTATTAATGTTCTTTTTACTACGTATTGCATCCAGGTACAGAATGGAGTCTGTGTGAACTGCTCAAAGGGATACTACCTTCAAAATGACCAATGCACGGCTGCAAATCAAGCATGTTCATCTTACAACATGTATACTGGAAATTGTCTAACTTGTTATGTTGGTTGGAAGCTAAGCGGAGGCACCTGCGTTGTAGCGTGATAATTTCTACAAGTTATGTTAAATTATTTATTTATAGAATGTGACTATTAATATTGAGGCTATTCCAAACCCTTTGAAAATAATTTCAAAAATATCTGAAAATAAGATTGTTAATGAAAATAAATTTTGAACCTATAAGCATTTTTTATTCACATAATATAGAATTGGCTATGAAAGAAATAATGAATTATTATCCGTCACTATTGTTCAAGACTTAAACAGGTAGTAAGGTGTAATTTTGATTATCATTTTTTTTAAATTACTCTTGAATAGGCTAAGTGGAAATGAATATCATCAGTAGACAGCAAATTTTGTTTAGCTTCTAATCATTTTATGACTGAGTTTGGTTTTGGCTCGAGCATATGTATTTAGTTGTAATTTTATTTACGGAGTAAAATTAATGATTAGCTGAATTTTCAAACACTATCCATCCGAAAAATTATAATTTAAAATTACGCTTCATGCATGCTGCATTAAAAATTAAGAAAAGGAAAGGAAAAGACAGGAAAATTGGAGTGATAATTAGATTGGGATGAGCCATCCATATTCAAATTGAAGATTAAGATGGTAGTCTCAGGATTCAGATACTACGTCCTTACAGTAAATCCAATTTTTAAGAATGTTCCTTTATCGACTTCAATAGAATATATAGTGATATATTGTTTTTAGTACTTTGAGTAAATTTAAGTCTTCATACTGAATAGGTTTTCTTAAATATTTTCCTGATAATGTGAAAATTGGACTAGTTGTTCATTTTGGTAATAATTAATTTGATAGGGAGTCATCACCCTGATTTCTTCTTTTCCTGGTAATTAAAGGAGTGAGTTTGCATGCATTGCCTTTAGGATTTAGCTTTGCAAGCGATTTCCTATTGGGATTCTAATGGTAAATCTATTTTTCAATATCCAATAAGTTACTACATCAACTGATGCATGACTGCAAATGTAAAAGAGCCCTTTATGTTTTTATTCTTTTGAAAGTGATACAAAAAAATACTGATGTGAAGATAGGCAAGGAGAGGTACGAGGAATTGTGAGATTGAAATTCAATCAATCAAATAATGGTCCCTTTAGCCTTCATTATAACTTCCAGTATTCCAATTAGATATTAATACAAAGAACTGTTATCAATCAGAATGATTAATTTATCAGATTTATTTGTTTTAAAGTAAATTCTCTAAAGAATAAAATTTTCATCATTAATTATGGATTTCATGCATTCATCCAAAATTCCTATTAGATATTTAAAGTTAATTCAACAATCTGT
>Ga0302186_10002410_pt1 | contig 14404 bp, 37 predicted proteins | sample II_Bog_E1_2_FD_198782 | JGI IMG/M metagenome (GOLD analysis project Ga0302186, IMG submission 198782) | Peat permafrost microbial communities from Stordalen Mire near Abisko, Sweden - II_Bog_E1_1 | ecosystem: Environmental > Terrestrial > Soil > Wetlands > Peat | place: Sweden: Abisko... | reverse complement strand
CTTTGAGATACTTGACCACTAAAGGGAGTGCCATAGTAAAGCCCCTTGACCTTATCGAGCACGATACAGTCATAGGCTAGATCGGTACGCTTGCCATTTTCATCAATGTACTTATTCATACAATTAGGATAACATGGCGTATAAGATAGGTCAAGTATTAATTGAAAAAAGGGAGAACATGAGAGAAGTTGAGAAGTTAATCAAGGGAATAAATAGAATAACTCAAAGGATAGATAAGAGAGAACACCAGAGGACTATTCTAAATAAATCGAATAGGTTGATAGATCGAATAGAGAGATAGAACCTATAAGGGATTGATAGGGAGACTGAGAGAATGCCTTAGAGAGTGTTTTTGCCCTATTAGTACGGCAACGAATAAAAGCCAGGGATTAGGGCGCGTAAGCGCCCGTTATTAAAGGCTAATAATGAATGCCGCCATGAATGGGCTATATAACAGACTTGAAACCTCTCGAATCTTAAGCTTGGATGGTACCGCCTAGCACTTTCGAACATGGCGGGATTATCTCCGTTTGAGCGCTTTTTAGAGCACCACAAATGGCCATGCCTTGCGCGGTTTTTAATCAAAATCGTTGCAGGGCATTTGTGTATCCAAAGATCGATTATATCAGCGCTCAGGATTCTCAAAAACATTTGGTTTCATTACACCATTTGGCCTATTGATTACATTAACTTAATATGACTCATATAGAGGGTATTAGTTACAAGCCGCCTTAGTCGAGTATACCACACTAGAGCCCATCGCATAGGTCAAGTATAACAAATCTTTGATGAAAGACACAACACATTGACTGTATGCGAGTTTAAATCAGTTTATAGACGCCCTACGATGAGCATGGTCAATGCGTGGAATAGCTCAGTAAAGTCTCTTAAAACGAATCGTGACTAATCCCTTGACACGCCTGTACATATGGTGTACAGTTAAGGCAATGGTCATGCCATGAGGGTTAAATCGTGTCGGTTGAGGGTATGTGTGGCATGAATTATGCCCGTGAGAAAACTTTAATGTTTACACATATATACGTCGAACCGGTGTTTTGGCATGGTACGTGCATTGAACCCCCATAGATATTGGGACGGTGTTGGATAAAAATTTCCAAAATTTTTTCTACCAAAAAATCACATAAAAATACCTTTAGTAAGTATTTGAAATTACTACTTTTTTTGTCTATATGAATCATATGATATAGATAGACATGTCCAATTATGTAACTAAAATTAAGAAAATTCCAACTAAACCTGAACATAAGTTTTGCTGTAAATGCGGCTTGGAAAAGGCTTTCAACGAATTCAAAGAAAATACTAAAGTGAAAATAGGTTACTCGTCTTGGTGTAATATTTGCACGGACGAATACTATAAACTTAAGTACTTAAAAAGCATTGGATCTAAGACCCCAAAACCCATAAAAGCTAAAGAGCCTAGTCGGCCTATAGGCCGACCAAGAAAAGAAAGACTGCCAAATGTCTTTAAGTCGAAAATACCAGATGGATTCAGAAAGTGCGCTAAGTGTCTCGTAATCCATCCTAAGACCAAAGAGTTCTTCCAAATAAACAGGCAGAACTCCAGTGGTTTCAATTCCCGTTGTAAGACATGTTGGCGTGACCACTGGATATCCAAGGGTGGTCCAGAGAGAAGTCGTAAAATAGCAAAATCACAGCAAGGAAAAGAAGCGCGAAAACGATCCTATCAGAAAAATAAAGCGCAGAATAGGGCGGCTCGCGCCGAGTACGCCCGTATGCTACGGGCTGACCCCATGTACCGAATCGCTTCAAATCTACGACGCGCCAATTCAGGGTTTATTAAATCTAAAGGATTAATGAAGTCCAAGACTCTCAATCAATATCTTGGTTGCTCGCCCGTGGAGTTCCAAAATCATCTCGAATCCTTATTCCAACCAGGAATGACCTGGGACAATTACGGCTTCGGCATGAACAAGTGGAATATCGACCATCGGATCCCGCTGGCTTCCGCCAGCGACATAGAGGATCTTTACAAGCTTTCGCACTACACCAATTTACAACCGATGTGGCAGCCTGAAAACATGATTAAGAGTGATAAGTACTAATTAAACGGAGCCGTTAAACGGACCCAACTAATAGCCAACTAAAAGAAAGTGGCCCTGAACTAATAAAAAAGGCCACCCTTCGGGGTGGCCTAAGATCTCTATTTGCCCATTGCTGCATCAATGGCTTCTCGAAACGTCACAAACGGCCCCATTCCTGGTTCTTCTTGTGGACCCACCCAAGCACGTCCCTGTTTATCAAAAGTAATGATTCCTGGTCTATTTACAAGATAGTTAAGTCTGTCTGTATCGGACATAGATCCGTTAGTCCCAATTCCTGGCTCACTCTTAGTGACGGGCGAGTATCTACCCAGTTCGTAATGGCCGTCGATTTCATCGACATTGGCGAACATCTCTAGGACGATCTTGGTCGTCTTCGCCGGTTTGAACTCGAACTTCAGGAAGGTGACGCCCTTTAGGGGCGCACCATCCAGGAAGATCTGGGTGTTAGCACCATTCGAGATGAATTTCTCGGTGCCTGGTTTTTGTTTCACTGTAATACGGTTTAATGTGGTCTGGCTCATTGGCCCTCCTTAGAAGCATTATTGCTCGCAAGGATTATATCATCTGTAGATGCGTCTTTTTTAGGCAATCTAAACAACCTGAGCCGATCCATAGATTGTAGTCTGGATTTTGTTTTCTTTCGGTCTCAATACGCACTCCATTATCGGAAATCTCTAATATAACCACTGCTTTTTTAGCTGACGTATAGTCCCTTGTTTCACATGAATATTGACGATAGTGATAAATTACAACTTCGCCAGGTTTGAAATCCGTAACGTTCATTTATGCCTCGGAATTCTATAGTCGCCGTTATATTGAGGACGAAGGTCGATGATTCCTGGATTCCGCTCTCGAATACATTCGAGCGGCGGAGAGTAACGTCCCCGAACGGAGTTTTCGGCACAAATGCATTCTTCCTCTCGGACGCCATAAAGCATCATCAATTGATTGCAAGTAATGAAATGACGATCGCCATCATTCTGAGAATAGACATAATCTGCGATGACTAAGTACTTTTTCATATCTTACTTATAATCTATCGGCGGCCAAATATACTTAAGTTCTTCACCTGATTTTTTAGGCTTCTTAACTTTCGGCACATAATGGCGACTAGTACCTTCGTCATCAGCCACCTTAATATCAAGTAAGGTCAATCCGCGCTCTTTACACATTTTCTTAACTTCTTCTATTAACTGATTAGCTTTCATTTAAAATCCCAACTTTCTTACCGTATTCCGCTAAATCAAATACAATGCCGCCTTCACCCTTACGAGCAAAATAGTCCATTGCTTCCATAAAACCCTCTTTCATTGCCAAAGGAGTTGCAAAATCTGCACCTTGTCTAAAACAGCTTTTTCGTATTTCGTAAAGGCCACTAAAGGTTTGATAGACCTTATCCTGACACGATTCATATTCGTCAGGTCCAGCACATTTTTTAGCAGCCTTTATAATTTTTTCTTTAAGTGTATCCATATCTCACCAATCCGCATCGATTTCACGATACTGTATAACTCTTATACGCTAATTAAAAGTCCTTGGACCGCGATGAGCAAACCTATAAGTCGTTTGGGCTTGATTCTTTAAGCATTAATCCGACATCATATACACTCATTGTTGCCACAGCTAGAACCAACTGCATATACCAAGGGAATCCCATATTTGAGAATTGACAGATTAAAAGTAAAGATAGCGGGAACATTAAGATATATCCGATAATAGTTTTCATAATTAATCCTTACGAGTAGACAATAAATCCCTAATCTTACGTATCACAGAGATCTTTGGACAAAGTTTTAGCACCAAAAGATCATGAATAACAGCTAACGTAGCGATAGCCCCTATTCCTGTTACAAGCCATCCGAAACCATGTAATATTGAGGTATTACTTTGATGTTCACAAGATCCAGTAATCATCAAAAAGCCAATAACAAGCGGCACAAATCCAACTACCATCCATGTAGCACTATCAATTAGCATTTCTGTGACCAATTCCTTACAAATTGCCGGTGCCTGAGCCAGTACGAATTTTTCGCCTTTCTCAAGTCGTTTCAGTAATCCTTCTAGAGCGCTATTTAAAGTCTTTTTAGTTTTTTGTTCCATATTTATATCCTATCATACTTCTTTCTTAATTGCAACCTACTCATTTTGAGTCCATATAGGACTCATTTTTAGTATATAGCTTTATAGCCGCCAAGCAAATTGCCTCTGCAACCGTACTTCCCGCCATTGGATCTTCGTGTGACACGACGGCATCTTGTTTTTCTACTGAAATATTGCAATACCAAGCATTTGAACAAAATCCATCATAACTTACGCTAAGACTTAATTGGTATCCACGATCTTCGTAGTCTGCAATGACGTGTTCCGCCACTTTCCATGCTTCTTCAATATCCCCACAGTAATTTGGAATATCAGGTGATTCAATTGAACTACCGTCTAATGGCTTATGATGCGTAATGAATTTCAGGTAGGTATCCGGTGGAACTAAATGGCAAGGTGCCGCAAATGTATGCTGTGAAATACTTTCATAATTAAGGAACCTGACGCCTGGAATCTTCTTCCAGCCAAATACCTTAACCGCAACCGCTTCATTGATTTCTTTAGGTTTCATTTAATTTGCGCACTCCTGAATATCTGTATTTTTTGACGACAATAAATTATTTTTCATTTCTTCAATTTGGTCCCGTGTGGGATAAGCGATATCAAGCCATCCAATTGGTTTATCTTGAATTTCTGAGGGTAAACTTTTGAACATATCTGCTAGTTCTCTAAGCGTAACTTTATCCATAATATCTCCTTACAGGCGTCCTAGGATTGGGCTTTCCGGTATATACGTGTTGGCTCTTAGCTACTCCCATTTCGCTTCGAGTTTGTCCTTCACCTTCATGGGAAACCCCAATCCCAGACTTAGTATCGTTTCTTTCTCTGAGGTGGAGCGCCTAACCACCCTGCAATGCGCATCTCTCGTATAACGACCCACGAAGATGTCTCTACGCACGATACCATCGCGTTAAATTTAATTCCCTACTCTATCTAGTGTAACTTTAGTACCGAACACTTCACCTTTTTGAGCGTAGATAATGGTGGATCCTTCTTCACTCTCTGCCGTCTCGAATATTTCTCGATATACCAATCTCGGTTTCCAGAATTGATACCATTTGCGAGACCAATCTTTCCTCCACTCGAATTTTCCAGTTGGAATCATCTTATGGACTTTTGCTGATACATGATAGTACCCAGCAATTGGAGCAGTATAAGTCGCGGTACTTGGATTGTATGAACCCTGTGTATCGTTTTTAAATGGATTAAAGTTCATTTCAATGCATCCTTCATAGAATCCATAAAAGTCTCAACTTTTTCTAGTTTAGCAACTTTCTCTTTTAATTTAGAGATTTCGGAATAAGCATCGCTAAGTTCTTTAATGGTCTTTAGCATAATTGTCTTCACACGCTTATATTCTTTAACATTAAAGCTCGGATCTGGATGATATTCTGCATCTGGAAAGTATTTTGCATAATCAGCATCTCTTTTATTTAGCTCATGGTCATCATGCCATTCACCAATATCGGTTTCTAATACTTCGGCAATATTTATGAAAGAAAGATATTTATAGTTCTGGATTGTATCGATAAGATCTTGTTGATTCCTAAAATCGTTATTTAAATTCTTTACGTACATTACGACTCTAAACATATTCATGCAAAAAACTCCTTTAACTTTTCAATAAAAGTCTTTTTCTTAATTTTACGCTTCTCTAATAAAGCCTGGTGTACAGCTTTGGGATCTTTTATATTAAAGGGCACCTTACGACCATAGTAGAAACAGTGTTTGTGGTATTTATCACAAAAATCCATGATCTTACCCTTGCGGGTCCTGAACGTAATCGTTAGATCCTCACCCATATCGTATTGAGCCACCCATGCATTACCCATCTTACCCGTAAAGAATCGGGGCTGGTTAGGTTCCTTTAGTTCACTATGGCAATAATTGCAGGTTCGTTTGTAGTAGCGTCTCATTAAATATATCCTTTTCTCTTTCCTTCATCTTTAAAGATGTTTCGGATCTTACCGTCTTGGCACTTACCCACGATTTCATATTCTACCTTGTGGTTACCGTCACACCCTTCGCCATCTGGTTTAATACATGCCCAGGTTTTCTTATGACTCATTGCAAGTCCTTTCAACGAGATCAACTCCAATATAAGATAACAGGAATATACCTGCAAACAGAACTGTGAGTGATTCGCCATTATTAAATCCCAAAGCCTCTCCAAGGATTCTAAGTAGAATACCAAAGAATAGGACAATGAGGGTACCGAATATCACAGAGCAAGTAATCAAAAGCGCTTTAATAGATTTATTTACCATACCCTTAAAGTATACCTTATTTGTACGATAAAGGCAAGAACTTTTTAAAAAGTATATTAAAATACTCTTAAATTAACTAAGTTGTATTTTATAGGGTTCAAAATAATACTTGACATAAATCTTCAGATAGTGTATCTTATATCTAATGGACGAAAAACCATTTTTAATCGCGCAGAGCAAAATGTTTGGGGTAGGTAAAATGATCCTGCATAATTATTGGTCTGATGGTTCCATAACAGAAGAAATTGTTGATGTACCGAAGCCAATAGCGCTTCCATTAGAATATACGACAGAATGGTAGGAGAAAGAAATGAAAGCATTTTTAAAGCTGATTGATAGTTTTTTGAATTTATTTAGACCAAAACCTAGGAATAAAACTCCAGGAGGCCCACGATTGGGACTTGTCGCCACAGAAACATCCGATAATGGTGTTAACACTAGCCGTTTGGTGCCAGATTTGGGACCAACTACAGCACAAACGATTCTTAATTCCCACAAAGAATTTTCTCTTCTTATTGATCCAGTAGCCCACAATGCCTTTAGCGCAATCCCAAAGAAGAAACGGCATAAGACCAAGAAGGCTGCTGCTCAGGCAAATACAGCAGATATTCTTGAGATTCTTAAATGGACTACTTTACTTACTGCGACCCAATTACAAAAATCAAGCCGCGTAAGACGAGATCGCTTCCTTCCACTTCTTAAGAAGCTTGTAAAACAAGGTAAAATTGAGCGAACTGGTAGCGGTAAACGCGGGAATCCGTATTTCTATAAATTAAATAGGGGCAAACTATGAATATTAACGGTAAAACCTATTCAGATCAAGCAGCCATAGAGCTTATTAAAGGCATGGAACACAGAGCCTTTAGGACTTTTGAGCGTGAAAAACGCTTAATCGAATTCATGGATGTAATTCGTGCCGTCGGTAGTAAAGAAGTTCAGTTATTGGTCGATCAGGCGCTAGAAACCAATCACTATTTACTTCTCCAAGATTTAGGGCGCGTGCAAGAATCAGATAGGCAATAAATAGTTGTTGTATTCTTGAGTAAAGTAGTATAGACTGATTAAAGGAGAAATAATGTTTAAGTCCACCAATACAACTTATACGATTAGCTGCGGAGAAAAAGACACAAAGATTTCTGCAAAACTAGACCTTGCTTGCGGCACACCTCTTATTGAAATCGTTGAGTTTGGTCAAGAAACACTAAATTTAAAATTTCACGATAAAAAATCTGTTGAGCAACTCCTACTATCTATTCAAACAATTAAAGATGAAATGGATCGCTTCGATCCCAACAATCAATCGGTATCATAATGGGAAACGTGCAACACAAAACAGTGGTAGTCACAGGATTCGATTCTGGTCGAATTAAGCGATTCACTCGTGCGCACAATAAAGCCAAGAAGTTATTTCCAGGTCTAGTCTCTAGAAGAATTAAGAGCGTGACCAATGGATATGAAAGTTTTCTGGTCGCATCAAGCGGTTCAAAGCTTGGATGGCCGGAGGATTCGTTACACCAAGAGCGTCTAGACAATTTCATCGAATTTCTAGAATCTCTGAAATACGAAGATGGATCTACAAATGTTGGGTATGTTTACGCAACGGTTGGAGATGTTGGATTAACAATACGTGACCATTTAGGTCATGAAATAGATGAAGGATAGTATGAAATTGAATAAGAAACTAGAACTAGGAATTAAGGCAGTAGAAACCCTCAAGACACTTGGCACAGAGCCAGTGCGTACACAAGACTTGGCAGTGCAAGTTGGAACAACCACCAACTTTCTCGAACAAGTAATGCGTGATTTGAGAATTGCCGGTATCGTAGCGTCCACAAAGGGTCCGAATGGAGGCTATAGTTTGGCTGGTAAGGCACCTGTAACTGCTTTCCAAGTAGCAAAAGCTGTAGGACGATCATTTGGTAACGATAAGAAAGACAATACTCCAACCAGTCGTCTTAGTCAGGCCGTACTTCAAGCCTTTCAAGATACGGTTCTTTAAGGAGACTAAAACGTGAAAAAACAAAGTAAAGATGGTATTGTTAATTTTTTCAACTCCTTTCCATCAAAGGGCAATTTTAAACTAACCAAAACCAAAAACACTCGCCCAGGATCCATGGTCTCGGTAGGAAATTCGGTTGAAGGCATATTTAGGCTAATTGAAGTGCAGGGGGATCCTGCAGTCTATGTTGACAATAGCGCCGAAGAAAAAGATGATTTCTATTCACCAACCTACATTCGTACAAGCCCAATTGTTGCAATTTTAGATTGCCGTAATGAATCAGTGACATTTCAAACTGAAGGTGGCGTTTACCAATTAGAAAGATTAAAGGATAAAAAATGAGACAGTTAGATACCCAAGAAGATATTTTAGGATACGGGCAAGATTACGATATGGTTACAACTCAAGAGCGAGTGCATTTATCAATTCCAGAAGGAAACCTAAGACTTCTGCTTCTTAATTATAGCAATGATTTGTCTATTATAACCCATTTGAAAGAGCTTGTTAGGGTTTATGAATTAGTTCGCAAAGGAAAAATCTAATGGCACAAAGAAAAAGCGTTTTTAGAGTAGATTGTATTTCTGATCATAGTTGTGGAACGTACCAATGTGGTGAGATTGATTCTATTGCAGATTACGATATTCAAGTATACCTAGATACTTACGGTGAGTATGGGTATCAGGAATTACTTAATTTCTTTGCTAGGTCTACAGCTGCAGCGCACACCCATATTATGAAAATTCGAATGAATAAGCACGATGGGGCTTGTCAGGCAGGGAGCTAATATGTCTACTGAATTAGTTTTATATGAAGCACCGGACTCGTCACTAAATATTTATCCCTACCCAAACCTTAATTGGTTAGCGTATGCAGAACGTTTTAAATTTAAAGTTCCAGAAACTATCATTACTAAAGCTGATGGTAAAAGTGTTTGCATACAATGCAATCAGATGTATAGCGGATACCAAGAGAAATGTGTTCGCCCCAGGTACGGCTATGAATTTGGTTGGAGCGCCATTCATTTTGGTCACAAAATGGTAGGCGAATATTCTGGTTATCGCAACGATGAGCCCGTAAAGAAGAGTGGTCTATATCCATGTAACGGATATTGTAACTGGAATAAATCCGATGAATTTTATAAACAGACTAGCGCATTTAATGAACTTAATATGGTCATTGAAAAAATGTGCGGAGTATATACCCTATCGAATCTTACGCTAGACGAGAATGATGCGGAAAAATGGGCTCTGGTTCAGAAAATGGATATGCTTAAAATGGAAAATGACATGATTAGAAATGCCTTAAAAGAAGTCGTAAACCGCCTTAATCAGGGTGGCGCAGGACTCATGGGCCATATTAATTTTTAGGATTCTATGACAACCTATCAAAAATTACGAGATATCGTACAGTTGGCCAATAAGCCTGGTGTCGCGTTGAATGGTGCCGTAGATATTGATGTCGAGTTCCTAAGTTCAGTAAACTTCATGGTAGAGGAACTTAAGGAAAGTCTTGAGTACGTAAAGCGCTTAAGACCAAACGGATTGGGAATGCAATGTGGTGTAGACTCTTACCTAACTACTACCGCAATAGATCAGGCTAATTTTATTTCACATAAGTATTGGCCGGAGGAGAAATAGAAACGTGAAGTATTTTTTATCAATTTTTAAAGTATTTATTAAATATCCCATAGCGGTATTATCCAAGCCTTTTCAGAAAAGTCCAAAGACCATTACCGGAGGCCAATGGAGAGTATTTCTTGATGGAAGAGAAGTTGAATTTTGGAATGGAGAAGATGTTCATTTTGATAGAGTTAATATGGAACCCATTAAGGTTCTCGGAAAACTCGATGTAGTAGAAATTGTTCCGGTAGAAATTCGTGCAAGATTAACAAAGGGACCCAAATGAGATATTTAATTTTAATCCTAATTCTGGCTTCATGTTCAACTACAGATCCAGATCGTACCAAGCGCATGAAGCTTGCCGAATCCAGTTATTCGAGTGGATGCTATCAAGCTTCTGTTTATGTGTGCGAGAAGTATGTTAAGGCACCAGAAAAATTCACTTGTTACGGAGAAATGAACAGTCTTTGCGATGATGGCGGGAAACGTTTCCGTACTTGGCTGGAGAATGGAAAGAAATGATAGTTAATTGGGAGAAATCATGAATATGAATAAAAGATCTAGCAAGAAAAGCGTTATTATTGGTATTGGAATTGCATTACTTGGATTCGCCGTACTTATGAATCTTGATTCTGCTAAAAATCCCCTACCTAAGAACCCTACAGCCAAGGATTTTAAGGCCGGAGAATGTTTAAGTTATATTGGTGGGGACTACGTGTACCAAGTAGTTGAGGTGGGCGATCATAGCTTGCGCGTAGCAAAACGCTTGACAGATTCAGTTGAAGACACAATGATTTTTGAGAATGATATTCAAAATAAGATCCAAAAAGCAGATTGCTTTGATCTATTTAAGACGGGATTACCAGTAAAATGAGCATCTATCCAGTACCACTAGCAGAATGGTTTCCAATTACTGATCCCCATTATATGGGAGACTCAATAGTATATTATCGATGTCATGCTTGTGGAAAAAGACCAAAATATTCAAAGGCTTGGGGTCATCACTCACTTCCTTTCGGTTACGGAGAAATTTGGTGCTCAGAGAAGTGTCTTGACTCTGGTAAGGTAGCAAGACCGGATAAGAGACGTGAGCGTAGACTCAAGCGTCAGTTCAAACAGGGTAAGTATTTTAAGGGAAGTTTAGTATGAGTGAAGAATCGGATTATCTGAAATATCGTGGTAAGTGCAAAGAAATGTCAGAAGAGCTTTGTGCGCAAGATCCAACACTAACATTGGTACGCGGTCACTATTATTGCCATGTCTGGGGAGAACAGCCTCATTGGTGGTGTACAAAACCCGATGGCACTATTGTAGATCCTACAGCAAAACAATTCCCATCTAATGGATCTGGTGCATATGTTGAGTTTGACGGGTATGTTTCTTGCTCAGAATGTGGAAAAGAAGGCAAAGAAGCGGATTTTTCTTTTGAGTCCAATTATGCTTTTTGTTCAAATAGGTGCCACATGTACTTTGTGGGCCTAGGAGAGTTTTGTAAATAATCTCTTGCAAAGTCTTTAAAGGTATGGTAATCTTTATTTATGGGAGCGACGGGTTTCGACTGAGGTACCTGAAGTTATCATGCAAGCCGTGTTTGGTAAGGACACGTTAAAAAGACCACGCTTAAATGCAGACGTAAGTCAAGATTCGTATGATGAATATGAATTGATGGCCGCTTAGTAATAAGAGGTATCTGGGGTAGTCAGTGACCTTATTATCCAATTCTGACTGGGAGATTTAGATTCTGCTCCGAGAAACAATTAAGGATCAAAAATGTTTCCTTATTCATTCAAAATAAGGTGGTGGACTCACGATTAAAAACCGTGACGGCTTCAGTTTACTGAAACTTTAAATCAGTGAGTCAGCTTAGTACTTTAAATTAAGATATGCTTGTAGAGTGATAATGGATAGATCTTAGGACCGGTGTTCAACTCACCGCGCTTCCACCATTTTGTAGGTAACGTGTTTGGTTTGTGACACGTTTGACACCAGCCACGGTCTGGACCGATACCGTAATTTTTTTCGGGTGCTAGCATAAATAGTAATGCAGGTGATTGGCCAAGCCGAAGTCGGTGCGAACACGACAATCCCGACCAAGTTTGTGGTTAGCGACAACGGTAGAGCACTTTATGTAAGAGCCTATTGCTATGGGGAAACCTGCAATAGGACAGAAAAGAAGATATGTAGGTTCGAATCCTACGCCACAATTAGTTTGACCATAGGGCCTTAAAAAAGCCTAAAACACTATAAGCCTCACTTAAATGTGAAGAGGCGGTATGAGAAACCGTCATCGTCGGGGAGGCAATCCGATGCGGTCAATTAAATAAAAACGGGGAGCCTTTTTTAAGGGCTCCCCGAATTGCTCATCAAGCCGGACTCGAACCGACGTTCCCCGAGTCGTACGGGGTGCTTTGGCCACTAAACTGATTGATAAGACTATGTGCCGATTAAGGCACCTTAATAAGAATATATCATATCTTTTCCGTAAATCTACTTGATTTATTTTTATTTATTAAGTATTCTATCTATATGATTATGACAAATTATTTAAAATATGAAACTGATCCCATTTAGTACGAATAAATGCACAGCTGATACCCATTTTATGGTTAGTGACGAATCTTACGATATCGTTATTGGGTGTAAATGGACCGCTCATGAGGGAGGCTTTTTAAAAAAGGGTCGCTCCCCTCATTATTGTATTGAGCGAAAAGCGACTAAAATGGAAATGCAGAATGGTTGGCCTACTTATATAAAGTTACATAGATGGATTTTAGGATTGAAAGGAAAAGAGAACAGGAATATCTTTGTGGACCACAAAAATGGTTGGCTAGACAATACTTTAGAATCTTTGAGGCCGACTAACAATCAAAACAATTCTAGATACAGTAAACCCCTATCAATAAAAAAAGTGGGTTGCCAAAGGGTGTTGGTAGGGTCGATGGAAGTAAAATTAACCTCTATAATTCTCGAATAAGAGGGATAAATGGGAAAATGATTCACTTGGGAGTATTTCCTACTTCAGAATTGGCTCATGAAGCGTATTGGGAAGCAGCACAAAAACTACACGGTGAATTTGCAAAGAAAGAATAATATGAGAAAAGCAATATCGAAAGTAGTAAGGCTCCAAGTTCTTAGTCGATTTGGGGGCCTATGCGGATATTGCGGTTCTAGACCAGAAAAGCTCCAAGTGGATCATATTCATCCTGTATGTCGCGCCTATAGGCTAGACGGGGACGTAAACGATATCAGCAATTTAATGCCATCGTGTGGTTCCTGCAATAATTACAAGTTAAATATGACATTAGAGCAATTTAGAAGAGATCTTGGTCGATCCATAGAATTGGCCCGCAAGTACAGCGTTAATTTTCGTAATGCTGAGCGTTTTGGTCTCATATCTATTAATCCACCAGAAAAAATCGTTTTTTATTTTGAAAAAATAATACTTGACAATTAACCAATATTCCGGTATTCTTATTCTATGGGAATGTTCGATAGCGTAATTGCAAAATGTCCAATGTGTGATGGTGATGTTGAATTCCAAACTAAAGCCGGTGACTGTAGCCTAAGAACCTATACTTCGAACGAAGTCCCTTTGAAACTAGCGGCTGCTATTCAGGGAGATATATCTTCTTGTGACAGCTGTGGGGCAATTTGGAGAATTGAAGCAGACGATTTACCGCCCCCAATAACAATTAAAATGCGATTAGAATAAGGAGAAGTTATGACAAGACAAGTTAGATTTTTAGAAGCAGCAAAAAAAGTGGAGAAAATTAAGGAAGAATTAGACCAAGCTTACGAGGAACTCAATTCTTCTATGGCAGATCTTACATTGGGTACATACATCCAAGATGAAGAAACTAAATTGGTATACAAAGTAGTAAAACCGAAAGGTCAATTTACTCATTATAAAGATATCGATTATGTTCGTACCGCTAAAGAGGGTGAACGTCAGGGAAGTTTAAGCAAAAAAGAAGCAGAAGAAAAAGGTTTTAGTCTTAAATGAATAAGAAACAAGTCGCCTTAATTGTATTTTTAAGTTGGAATGTTATTGGATTTATTATTTCGTTATACATTCAATGGAATCAACAATGTAAGCGTGTAGAAGGATATTCAGTATTGCAATGTGAGCAAGTACACGAGAATTGCATTTACCGTTCTATTGCCGGATTTACCAATTTAGGATACGTAGTAGCTTGTGAACTTTATAGAAGCAGATTCGAGATTGGCAAATGAAAAAAGAAAAGAAACAAGAAAAGAAACAAGAAAAGAAACAAGAAAAGAAACAAGAAAAGAAACAAGAAAAGAAACAAGAAAAGAAACAAGAAAAGAAACAAG
>Ga0302186_10002409_pt1 | contig 14405 bp, 7 predicted proteins | sample II_Bog_E1_2_FD_198782 | JGI IMG/M metagenome (GOLD analysis project Ga0302186, IMG submission 198782) | Peat permafrost microbial communities from Stordalen Mire near Abisko, Sweden - II_Bog_E1_1 | ecosystem: Environmental > Terrestrial > Soil > Wetlands > Peat | place: Sweden: Abisko, Stordalen... | reverse complement strand
TATTATTGAATTTTACATTGATCAGTAAGTCATTTGTTCCAGTCCTCAGTCTGTTCTTAATGCGGACGATTCTTAATTTTTATGGTGTTTATTTGCTGATTCTTTGCAGTTACTCATAAATTTTTAAAATTTCTTTCTCCTTTGAGGAACATTTACAACGCATAAGATCACCCACTTTAAAAGTGAGAAGATTAACTGGCGATGGCCATGCAGAGACATTTCCCATTCCTTTATAATCATATAATCGCTTAGAGGCTTTAAGTAGGCCATGAATAAGTCGATTGAGGAAGGCAATGATGTAAGAATGCAGGTTTTTGACGACTTTCAAAGAGAATTTGCCTCCTATTCTCTCCAACTATTCGAGATGCTCGTCTCCTGAATCTTTACGTTAGATTTCTCGTTATAGAAGCTTGCTCTGCATGTCAAAGTTATTTTCTGCAAGTTCTTCCATATACTTTTTGAGCTCCTCCTTTTCTTATCGGAGCCTTTCGTCTAAAAATACACGCATCCAAGCGAGTAAACTGTTCACATGACCTCCTCTCTGCACTTTGATGCTCTCCGACCGATCACTGTAATAACTTCCGCTTTCGTACTTCGACCAAAGTTAGCCACACCACTTAGTAAGAATACGCAAGACAGAAGGGCTTTTTATTATCATATTCATATTTGTAATCTCCTTTTAAGTATAGATTGGAGCATCTTCAGGAATCTTACGACCAATCAAGTAACTTGTGTACTCTTTGACCTTGGCTCTATATTTTTCCTTTTATTCGTTACGCTTCCGCAATCTTTACTTATATTCCGCTGGATTTTAGTCGGGAGATTTAATTTCTGAAACTTAGATTGAACTCATGTGATGGATTAGTTTAAGCTGGCTCATCACCTGTTCCTTATCATGCTTCCTCATCCAGTCCTCGTCCTCCACTTTCTAGAATACACCTGCCATAAACTCTTGAAAATCTCCAAAATTGGTGAGTTCACCCTCTTTTTACGGGTCAACCTCCTTGTCGACCAGATTCATTAAATCATTGATCATTCTCATAATGAGATCATTGTAGTTACCCTATTCTCTGTATTCAAATACTATGTCTGTGTGTGTAAAGTAGTTATTGTCTAAGGATTCGATGTTGTCTACTTCGCGTACAATCTCTTCCAATTTTTTATTAATTTCTGTCGACTAAGTGAGAGGATATTTGGCCTAAAGATAGTCTATAACATGCTATTTAATGTGAGTATCGATCACCTTTATTTATTTAGCGGAGAGGCCACTGTTTTGGGCTAACATAACTATATTGCGAAAAATATTTTCTGAGCAGTAGATTTTGGCTTGTTCGAAGCTCATTTCATTTTTAGAAAAATAATGGAAAGCTGCAGATGATACAGCTTTAACAACTCGAGCAGTCCATCTTTTGAGTTAGCTTTCACTGATCTTTCCGTTTTAGTTTTAAATTTGGGGTATGTCAATAACAACTTCCCTGTCTCTAGCCTACAGATCATAACTCTTCACTGGTGAAAGTTGTTTTTTTTATCCAGTGGTTTTCAAGAAGGATTTGAACATATCAACCAGTTCGTTGAATTGGGTCTTTCCCCCTCCCTCAGTTATTTATGGTAGAGCATTAGTTGTTTGCCTCTTGGCATCTACATTGAGATCGGCCACTCTGGAAGCCTCCTGTGAGGAGACATTTCTGATTTTGAACATTCTAGATCTCATGGTAGTTATCTAATTTTATTTATTAAACTGAGGATTATTAATATGAGTCTAAAGGTATTTATTATCATCGATGGTAGGAATTTCATATTATAATATTTATTTGTTTACAAATCAAACAATCAAGTGATGATAGATAGCAACTAGTTGGATATTGCCATAGATGATTAATCAATGGAAATCATAAAATCAATCATAATAATTAATAATTATATCAAAATTACTATTCACAAAAAAATATGAACTCTCATTTATAGTTATTGCGGTTCCTCATTTATTTATAATTACTCCTTGGTTTGACTGAGCTATCTCCCCAAAGGCTTAATTTTATCATAGTAGGAACTGATTTGATTGTATATATGCTGATTTCGTTTGATGATGTCTGCGATGACTTGCGGTGTATTTTTAATTTTCAAATGATTACTCTTTGCATAATGGCATATTTATTCCAAATCATCGTTCTTCTACCACGCTTCTATTCTCTTACTGCTCTTTTATGACGAAACTGCATGGCAAGTATTGCTTTGTTACCCATTTAAATGAATTGATGTTAATATTTACCGGATATCCTCGAGGCTCTTCATTTTATCTCCCTCTCCCTTCGATGTCTATTCTGAATTTTTATAAAGATTTATCACCTTATCAATAATGTGATGTGAGGCAGTATTGTTTTATTGCTAGCATAGCACTCTTCTTTTGACTGCCCCTTCCTTCAGTTAATTTGTTTTATCCTTCCTAAATAATGATTTTAATCTCTTATTTTATTATATAAAGTTAAGTTTTGCCCGTAATTACCGAATGGGAATCGTAATAAAGTGCGGTTTGATTTCGAATTGAGGTATCTTTGGATGTTCCTTTGCCTCATTAGTGACAAGTAAGCTATTTTGTTGAAGATGAACTTTTCTTCTCTCTTAACAAATTGTGTTGATCTATCTTTCTACTTATCTTGTTAAATTCTATGTTTCCTCCAAATTTTCGATGAGTGGAGAAAGATATAGACTTTCCTTCTTCTTTTCTCGAAAATCTAAGTGTTTAACTGCAGTAATAGCCTTACTAACACTAAAAACACTATCATTACTAGTGGTAATAAAAGCAACTTCATAGTCAGCACTAACAATTGGAAACTATTCATGGATTTTATGTTTGGCTTATATGATCATGATTTGGCTCGAGTTGTTCAGCAAAGGATCTATTTGATATAAATTCCAATTTTCGCTATATTTTTTAATCGGATAAAATATGCAGTAATACTTGTCGATGCTATGTTTTTAGAGGATAACCTTCCACTATTGAAGTTCAGATGATGATTATACTTTAAAAACGACTCGCATATCAATTGAATCATCGATTGATTTTTATGTCAGCATCTTTATTAATTATATCTGCTAATGGGTGACTGACACTCCCATCCTTTCGCATTTTTATTGGTTTTTAATCACCAGCGACCGATCATCCTGGAGACTGCTTTTAGACCATCTCCGATTGTTGATTTGCAATACTTACATTGAAACGATCAATAATATCTTTTTATTATTATCTTCTTCGTATTTATCATTGAAACTTACATTTATTTTATTACCCAACTCTCTATATCTTTCTGTGTCAAATTTATAAAACTCAATCGGTACGTGCTCATAGCTTCTCGGGGTCATGGTTTATCTTATAAAAATTTGGTTACTTATCTTACATTTCAACGAAGCTTATACTCTTAATATTTCCTTCATTTTGATCGAAGTCTTTCCAGCAATGTTTTCAGGCTACTACCGATCCTTAATACGAGAAAATATATCAACGCGGTTACTAATCGATTTAAAGTTGCGAACATTTTATATTTTGTCGAAAATATCATCGCTGCTCTCGACCAATTTAATTGCACTTTGATCTCTCAGCTTTTTGGTGAAAGACCGAATCTTAAATGATTTATTTGGGAGACTACTCATTTAGTTCGCCGCGTTTTCCTTTTCTCCCTCTTTGGATTTGATTCTAAAGATGGGTCTTTTGCTAACTCTGATGATGTTGGCATCGGAGATGTTGGTTAATTATGTATGAAGTTCATCACATATCATTTTTTTAATGTTGACTCCAGAGAGGAAATAGGATGATATGGCTTTTCCTCGAGGCATGTGCTTGTTTACCTTGATCATGACTGGCACTGAATTTTATTATTAATTTTAATAATAAAAACAGCTTTAATTGCTAATGATATTTTTCAATATAAAATGCTTTGCATTGTCTTTTTCAGTTAAGATAATTCTTATGGTCATTTGACCCCCAACATTATTTCTATTAATCGACAGGAAAAATGATATATTTCATTCTTGAATTAATACTTATAACTGAATATAATTTACTAATATAATAGTTTTAGTTTGACATAATGAGAGAAAATCCAAGTTTAATCTTAGGCAATAGGGCAAGACCGTTAACTCCTCCAAAAACACCACCCAAAAAGAATAGACCCGGCTTGATAGTATTATAATATTGTTCCAAATGAACATCATGATGTGTTTGTTCCTTATGATAGGTTAATTTTAATAATTAATTTACAGAAATCAAGCAGCTCTTGTTCTTTAGGAAAATATAAAGGAGTCCATTGATAATAGCAAATATACTAAAACAACAATCAAAAGTTAACTTATTCAGTTATTCGATCATATTCACATTCTACGTTCGGACGTACAATATTGTTTGATCACATTTCCTGCTTTCAAATCCCTTGTCCAGCTGGATAGAGATAGTTTTACTCATATTCTTCTTCTTTCTGATAATTGGGATGAATGTAAATGTAGATCTTTTATAGACCAATTTTATTAATTACACTCACTAATTTATCAAATATCCGAGATTTCCATAAACTGTGCCTTTATGAGATTATTTATACTTGAAACACAGTGTAAAATGATGAAGTTGTGTAAACTGCTCCAGAATATCTGGAATGTGGTCCTAATTTAAATAAAGGTTACAGCTTCCCTTTAAATATATTGTTAAGAATACTGAGTTTATAGATATCTACATCTGATTATCAATACGAAATACTCTATGTGAATATAAGTTTACATCTGGATTGTATTATAATTACCCTAATTTAATTGACAGTTACATCTTCATATTTTAAGATTTACACTAAATATACTGATGAATACGACTAAATATCGGCTAAGTTACTCTAAATTATTTTACTAATACGCCTATATATATCCATAAAAACACTGAATAATTTGATAATAACTGTATTGTCGATGATGAGAGAAGTTACTTTAGATTTATTAATCTGTGCAAGTTTTATGGCAATTTAATAGTAGTTTGGTTAAATAATCTGTATACTTCCTAATTACTCTCCTAAAAAATGGTTATCTTTTTAAACTTGTGAATTATGTTTTACACTTTTTTCTTTTATTTTTTTTGGCATGTGGAGGTATTTATCTATAACTTTCTTTAAAGTCAGCTACAATAATTATATCCTCTTCCCCTTTTATTCTACTATCACATTCTGCTATTAGTTATTCTTAAGTAGTTTTTATCTTTCCGATTTACTCTTCTTAATTTACTAGATTAATTAATCATTTTAGGAAAATATTTTTTAGTAGGAATTTCTCACAGACTACAGAAACTATTATAATCTTTGTTTTTCATCTTTCATAATTTGAATTTATGCAATTATTGCTTAATATTTACTTTTTAATTTTTATAACTGCTGATTAAGCTCATTGATGATATTTTTAGGGTCTCGTATTACGAGGGTAGACTGCATTTCTGAAGCCCAATGGTGTATAATAGAAATTATCTTATCGGTTATGTACAATCCCATATTAGAATTATATTAGAGAGAGGAAGATATGTGAATTCCAACTAATTTAACATTCTCCTTATTCTCTATATAAACTGGACACCCACTTTGCCCAGGTATTGTGTCAATATTATAATATATTAATCCATCTAATGACTTAGTGAACAAGTTAATACGAGTCTTTTGACTAATTTGATAAAATATATTCTCGTTTTGAGTGTATCCACAAACAGTTAACTCTGGAAAAGGATTAGGATCGCCAACTAGTTCAAAATACTGAGTCCTCAAAACAGGTTCCTCAAGTGCCAACAATGCGAAATCATTTTTTAATTGATCTCTTTGTATTTTTAGTATCTATTTCTTCCATTTCTAATCAGGACAATTTTTATTTTGTTTGTAATAATCAGAGATCGTCTCTTTACAATCGAGAAATTATCGGCTCACTAGATAATTACATATTTTCACCCTTTTCCAAGTATTACCATTGTGTTCTTCCCCGATTAAAGTGAACCAAGAAGGAATCAATTACTTTATTTCCCTTTCACTATTAGTCATAAAGGTATGGGGAGTGGTCAAGACTAATCTTGGCGATATCAAAAAACCCGTGCCAAAAATTATCTCATGTCCTTTCTAATTAACCCCAGCTATCCAACCAATGCAGTTATAAGGGAACTTATATTTATTTGTGTAGCTGATTTCAGTATACTTCTATTTATTACTAACAATTCTACCTTTATCGATGGAATTTTTTTTTTTTATTGAAATATTAAGTTCCTCATAAAGGATAAAGGAGGAGAGATTTTCTGAAGATGAGTAAAGCTAACTTTTTCCCTTTTAATTATTTAAATTTAATGATTAATCTTACTTTTAAATAGATAATTTATTCATTATTGATGATTCGGTTTGAGTTCTCCAATGAAGGGAGCTTTGATTGAATGATGAAATCTATTCTATTGTTGGGCTTGAGTATTCATATTGCCTATTAGATTATGATTTGTTGAGCATATTAAATTCCTCTTTCTTACTTGGTATACATTAGATTTATTATGTTATTGAGCATCCATCGGAAATGGGACACTATTTTTTAGGTAAATATTACGATAATTCTTCCTTTATTATTACATTGTTTTTCTGTTAGATAACCTGTAATTATGGTGTTTTAATCATTTTTTATATGCTCTTTTTGATATTTTCCCTTTTGTCACGTAATTCTGATATTTTGATTGATGAGGACCCTCTTTCTTCTTTAGATTTTTCCAATATTTCAATTGATTTCTTAAAAAAAATATCAGCTGTTTAGTACTTCTCTTCAAGAGCGTAAATATCTCCTATTTTTACATATATATATTTTTCCTCCTAATTGTACATCATTAACCTTATTAACTATTTATGCTCCTTTGCAATAGCTTCTTATCTTTGAATATTTTTTAATCTTTACTCATCCTATTACCTAGCTTTTTATAACTGATATTATTAGTCACTTTTTTGCATAAAAAATTTACAATTATTTTAAGTGTTATTTAAATCCTAATCATCCAGCAGCTATCTCTTTACACTTTCGAAAATCTTCATACAGTAGGCCGACATCATAGAAAGGCGGTTTTATATTTTTAATTTCTTCAGTTACAGTTTATTCATCCAACAGGAAATTAAATTTATGACTGTGTCACTAAAACGGAGACCTTTTGCATCTTTCGAAGAAATTTTTCGGCTTAGATGCATCCCAATAATCTTTAATTTAACTTGGTTTTTGTCTGCACATTGATAGAGGAGTGGAGATCCTGATAGACCATTTTATGTTTGTCCCTAATACTAAATCCCATTTTGCGTGAATTTCCTGAAAGTAGATCTCACTTTATGCATTTAAATCTCGCTGTTGTTATTAAATTTCTTCTTAATTTTATTGGAAAATCCAGTTACATAGAGTTATTTGCATTTAGATATTTAAATTGCTTTGAAATCGTTCTTATCTCCAAAAAATATTCCACCATTGAAATGTTTGACCTACTAAGCCAGTCTTATCAAGGCTAAGTCATGTTCTGCATTTTAAAACCACTATGAAGCTGGTCTACTTTTAATGACGATTTATTCATTATTTTTGTTAGGGTCTCGCAGGTAGATTTCGCAATGACTGCATTTTATATTTTCAGAAAAGAGATATATATTATGACAAGCAGTTATCATTGTCCATTTTGAGTTTAAAAAACCAGTCCCTTCGACCGTTTATAATTTTCCACTCTTTGGATCAAAGAAGTAGAACTTAACGAATGCTATCCACGAATCTGCCTGATTCATGAGTTGAAAGAATGGATCTTATTTCTAATTCCATATCTAAATATGCGGCAAGCTGTATTTTTCCATAATTAACAAACAATTAATAAATTGCATTTTGATAAGAGCTTAAGATCAAGAAAAAAGAGATCCCATATTTTTTTTTAATTTTCAGTAAATACTTTTTTCAAGAGTTTATTATATTCATTAGGCATAATCATTACCTTGCCTATTCAATCTCTTTGATCTAGTTCACCACCAAGCTTTTATTGAAGCCACTCCGTTATTTTTTAGTCATCTGTAGAATTATTTCAGCTTACGACTCGATTGTGTTCTTTGTTTTTATGTCAACCAAAGTTGTCTTTACGTAGGGGAAGGGCTAATCGATATTTTTTTAGGATTCACTACTCAAATCTAACAGTTTTAGCTGACCCTTGCCTTTGCTATTATTGCTAATAAAAAAAATCAGTTTTTGCCACATCAGCATGCTTCTAATACGCTCGGAATAAATCAAGGAAATCTTCTTCGCTGAGTAACTGAGGCTATTGTTAAGAACAAACAAATTGCCTCTTGAATCGATGATCAGCAACTATTTCTTTGATATTCTCTCGGAAAACAGTTCCTGACTTAGATTACCATTGATCTCCTTCATTTTTCGCAAAATTAACGCGTTTCCATCACTCATTTTTTACCTCTAGAGTGTTTTACCAGATTTTAGAGATTATTCGATCTCGTTCTCTATTTTCCATATTTTTAACTTCGAATCTCCCCCTGCTGATAGTAAGTAAGGGAAGTACTCAGCCAGACACAATACCGATCCGGGATGGGCAAATAATTTACTGCAAATAATCTTTTGTTTCCAATTCCAAATATTTATGAAACAGTCGTCTCCTCCAAACGCCACAGTTTCCTTATCTATTTATTCAAGTGCAAGTAGCGGATACCTGTTGGTAAACTTTACTTTTTCAGTATCGAATTCGAATTTTTAAGAAATAACCCAAATTCTAACAGTACCATCGTGACTAACACTGGCAATGTGTTGCTTGTCTTACAGAAAAATCACCTTGCTGATCTGTTTCTCGTGTCCTTTGTACCCATGTAGAATCTGTAGATTTTATCGGCTCCAAATTCTAATCAGCTGCTGTTATTCGAGCGGAACTACGATTAAAAACAGTTCAGAGGCGCAAATAAAATGAACAGAGTTGCAGTGAGGGTAGAAACTCTTTTAGTTTTTGAGTTAGACTAAAGAATTAGTCTACTCTGACAATTTCAGTTCATACGTGTACACTTTCGAATCTCTCGAGCCCAGATAGAGAGTGTTATTGTAGGCTGCTACACAAGTAACATCTCTCGTGATGGGTAAGAGAACAGGCTTTATTTAATTATTTAAGCGCGTGCTTTTGGAAGAGTAATCTTGAAAAAGTACTTCATGACTTTGTTATAATTCCATGGAGTCCAATAATTAATAAAATAAACAATATGTATTGAAAATTATTTGATAATGAGAGGCATCACTAGAAGGATTAAATTCTTAAGATTAAAACATCCTTTCTGATAGGTTTCATCTGGAAGGACATTATATATGAATTAGATATAAAGAAGTTGTCTCTGATCCCCAAATCCTAAAAACAAAATGATAAGATCAGTGGAAATACCTTAAAATATAATCTGTCGGATTAGACAAAGCCGTATTCTATTTCTTTTGTTAATCCAGCTGAACTAACTTCAATACAGCATAAGTTATATATTTATAATTTACAACTCTACTATTTTCAAATATTTAAAAATTGTTACCTTTTATAGCAATAAAACATCTCTAAATGCAAAAACAACCAAAAAATCCATTTTTATTATCGAAATCAGAACCTGCTCGCCATGTTCCTTTTCCATTGGGCCCTCCTCGCAATTTCATATTTTTTGTAGAAGCTCTCTGATATTTTATAAAAGCTTTGGAATTTAAATCGTATGTTTAAAACAGGCTAATATTAACATTTGCTACCATGTTTGATAAAGAGTTTGAATAAGCTTTGAATTAAGATCTATCTCTCCTCAAACACGCCAATACAGCCTTTACCCCCAACCCCTTCCTTCATCGGTCAAGCCATTCCTCAATTAGCCCAGTTCTTCTCTCTGCTGACCCTCTTCATCTTTTTGTAGAACCACTTGATCTGAGCTTTGATCGGTAGTTTTACAAAAACAATGCGCTTCTTATTAGAAGCGCCGTTTTCGATTATCTCTAATATAGTATTTTTGAGTGCATCAGCAAGGATAAACACTAGCAGGAGTAAGACCTCGCCAATTCAGCCTTCGCAACAATGACCCGACCTGATTTCGCACAGAAATAAGATATTTACACCGTTATTCAAGGAAGTAGCTTGCTCAGTTAATTTACCAAGGTATAGCTTTGGTAACTTTTATAGGATAATTGCGAGCTACTTGGATTTTTGAAAGAAATTCTGACTGTGTTTAACCGATATATGGCCGAGGAAGTCATTTTTATCATCGTCAACATCCTCGAAGTCAAACTTCAAAAATTTTAAGAATTGATGTTCGGGCCAGAAGAAGAAGAGTTCATTTTGCCCAAATTTAATCGTTTTTACGAAGATGAGGAGGATTAAATTCACATTTTAGATGAGTGTTGGTAAACTTACGGACATGTGGATGAAGAAGTCATCGAGCTGCTCGCATAATCAGATTTGGAAAAAACTTCAAGCCGCCTCTTCTTTTCCAAACAGCTTAAGCAGCTCAATCTATCGCTCGGGAAAAAGACATTGAAGGAAAGATCAAATTCTGTGGATAATTTTACCTCCTTGGTCAAACATATTTCCAAAACTACCTTTTTGTCAATGAGCGGAAACGCTCAAACAGAAACGTCATTACTCGAACTGAGAGCCCAACTAAGAGCTCACCCGTCAAACTAAGCCGCAAATATGGAGAGTCCTCTAGTAAAGAAGGTGAAACGTGATCAGTGATTTCAAAAGCTACGTTACTCTTCGACTACTTATACTGATTCCATATAAAATGCTAAATATAATATAAACATCATTTTGAGTCATCTTAACTCTGCGCTTCCGACAGCATACTGAAATTATGTTTATCCTCCGTTGTTCTGGCAACTATCGACATCAAAATTGTGTTTTTATATTATATATAGGCCTATTTCTGTTACATTTTTCCCTCCAAGATTAGGTAGCGCAGGTAGCGCTCCTTAGTAAACCATAGAAAAAATTATCTGAAAGCTTATTTTATTGGCTTCTACCACTACTCTTGGGCGATGAAAAGACTTGGAACGTGGCTTGGACCAGTGATGCGTTATATTCTACTCAAGAAAAAGGATTTGGAAGTCGCGTAATCGCATCCATATCTTTAGCAAAGTTCTTCAGCTTTTGAATAATAAGTGGGGCTGAGGTATTCCCGTATGATTTTTTTAGTGATATACCCGCATATGTTTTTGCGATAATCGCAGGGTTTTTTCATCTTGGTTTTCTTTTCCTTGGGTTTGAAGACCTTGGTGGTTTCTTTAGGGTCGTTATTTGCTGGATTGTAAGCAATAATCAAGTCTCTTTGTCCGTAGCTAGGTACTCGAATTAATTCTCCAAAAATGGAATCATTTGATTTTTGTCTAGGCAGCCAGTTGATGGGTACTGCCAAATCGTTAGAGTCTTCTAAGTTGAAATCCTGTTCTATCATTGAGATTATATTAACAGTTCAACTTTGTTATGTTTTTCAAACTCAGATTCGGACTATTACCGATGTAATTCTTTTATTAACAGAATTTAACAATAATCTGATCAATTAACATGAACGAATGCAGATGACTTAAGTGTATAAAACAAAGATTAAATCAATAGCAAAGATAGATGTTGGAAGAAAGAGGAAAATATAGTCAAATTATAATTTGAAATCTTTCAATTATCATGACTCATTAATCCCTCAATCTTAAAGACATAGGATTTAAATAGGCCACATCCTCGAATATTAATAGATAGGTTTCCTTCCTAACATTGAATAGTATATTTAAACTTCAAGTGATGAAATCTATTTAATTGCTATCAATAATCAGTTTTACTCTTCTAGCACGGATGAGTAAGAAAGACATGTTTACGGGTGGTGTCAATCCACTCCTCCTAGCTTTAGGTCCATTTATTTTTCTTTGATTAACCTTATAATTTTATAACTTCCCCTTTTTAAATTGTATAAACACATTAATCTTTCCTCAAAGTAGTTTATCGAGTAGTTTCCTCAGGCCAGACTTTCAAAATTGCTACTTCAAGAAGTGAAGTCTTTTTCTCTATGATTTCTTTATATAACAAATATTACCTGTTTAGGTCTTTACAGGTTTAAAGTAAAGTTTGGCATTGATACCGAAGACTGGCATGGGCTTAAGGGCATTGAAATAGTTTTTGATTGTTTATTTTATTTATATTTTCCTTTCTTAAGGAATAATCTAACCATTAGGAATTATTTCATCGCCTTCATTATGACTTCCAAAAAGAATAATCCCACCATCCTTATTAATTAAAGCCACCATAGCTATTTGGATCCGGACACCATCTTTTATATTATTGATATCTTTGAAATAAATAGTATGTGTTTAATTCAAACTCCTCTAACGAAGATTTTTTCCTGCATTTAGGTGAGGTGTGCAGGCAAGACATCGGATGTTCATGGTGTCTTTATATTCAAGATTAAGCAATCGTTCCTCTAAGCCAGAAAGTTGACCCTAATTATTTGATGGTTAAAAATATTGTTTCTTAAAAGGCTTCCGAGGAGACTATTAAAGTCTCTTATTGATTCCATTGATATGGATATCTTATCCATCTATGAACTTAGATTTGACTTGTTTGTTTTGGATGAAAGGTTTAGTAATCAGATCCATTGAACGCTCAAAGTATGTATTTCCCCTGTTTAGCATTTTACCCTTAATCTTTCCTGAAGATATATCTTTTTTAATATAGACCGCATTTAATGAATCCAGATTTGCAGAAAAGACATTAATTTGAGCCAATTTTGTCAATAATACTCACGAGTTTAAACAAATTTGAAGGGAGATATGATCCTCATGCCTATCGTCCTTTTCCGCTGTTTTATTGATTATAGGTGTTGCTTTATTAAATTATTCTTTAATCATCTCAGCAAGACTTTTTTATATTTGTTTTGAAGACTTCTCTAATATTCATCGATTTAATATCTCTTGAATGCTTCTACAAAATATATATGGAAAAATATTAAAAAGTCTTAAATAGTGAAAAAGTAAATATCGGTAAAATCTTAAGGAGAACTCATAACCACAAAATTCTGTTGATTTTTGTCAAGCGATAATATTATTGGGAATTAATTAATAATCTTTATAGCCAATTGGCTTATAATAAGCATACAATAAATAGTATAATATAAATTCAAATTGATTAAACAGTATCTCAAAACTTAGATAGGAAAATCCATCAATTAAATGCATGAAGGTTTCACAATTAAGTTTAGCATTATATACAGACATCACAACTTACAGGGCATGCCATATTGATTATTTACTCTCACCTGTTTGTCTTAATCATCTTGAAGTACTTTAGAAATTACCATTCGCGAGCAATACCAACGATATTTATCAAATGTATTTATTGATGATCAGAATCGATTAGTTATACTGTCTTTATATTTTACATATCTTATCAAAGCATCAGATTTATATTTGTCAAATGCTTGATCTTGCCTATGAACCTATGACTTAAAAGCGGTGTGGCTGCTATGTGGTTAACCCAGAGCTCATTAAACTACGCCCTAAAGAAAGAATTTTGGTGCCTCTCAGGACATGTGAATACGATATGGAAATTGTTAATGCTATGGTCAATGTTACTCTTGTTCAAACTTATCACAATCCTACTGATAAGTTCTTGGAACTGGAGTACAGCTTTCCCATTAGCCCCAACGCATGTGTTTACCGATTTGTAGCTGAGTTCGGTAACACACGCATTGAAGGAATTGTCAAAGAGAAGGAGTAGGCCAAAAAGGAGTATGAATAGGCTATTAAAATGGGAAAACAGGCTGCTTATGGAGAACTTAACTCTCAAAGCAAGGACATCCTCAACCTCAAAGTAGGAAATGTTGGTCCTAATCAGCCGGTAAAGATTGAAATAGTCTACTTGCAAGAACTGAGTCTTAGTTACAACACCTTCTACCAACTGCACTTGCCTGGCACAATATCGCCCAGATATGTGAATCATATTCCTAATGAATAGATTGTAAAAGGATACAAAAAAAAGGAAGGAGCACAAACTGAAGGAACTTTTACTTGGAGTTTCAAGATTAACCTAAGGACGACTCGAAAGGTTAACTTTTTTGATTCACATACCCACAGCATTTAAATGATCCAACAAAATGATACCTGCACACATTCGACCTTTGTTATGGAGGAGGCATGCATTCCTAATAAAGATTTCGTGTTTTCCTATACAACTGAACAGTTTGAGCTGCCCAATTACGTGTTTGGAAGGACTGATGTAAGTTCATCTGCAATGTTGTCGTTCATTCCTAAATTCTGTTCACTAAACATTGATGATGCTTACAAAGCTTCAGTGAAGGGAACTGCTTATGAAAGCGACATCGATTCTGCCAAAGGATAATATATCTTTTTGTTGGATC
>Ga0302186_10002408_pt1 | contig 14408 bp, 7 predicted proteins | sample II_Bog_E1_2_FD_198782 | JGI IMG/M metagenome (GOLD analysis project Ga0302186, IMG submission 198782) | Peat permafrost microbial communities from Stordalen Mire near Abisko, Sweden - II_Bog_E1_1 | ecosystem: Environmental > Terrestrial > Soil > Wetlands > Peat | place: Sweden: Abisko, Stordalen... | reverse complement strand
CTGCAGCCAATATCCTTTCGCAGCAAACGGTTCCACCTCCATCTACAATCCCCCAGGAAACTACCGGCGTTTTGCCGACTAAACCAGAAACAAATCCTCCTTCGGATGAAACCATTGGAAAGGCATAAATTCTAGTTATTAAGGCAGTTGTTTTGCTAATTTGTAAATAACTAATAACTCATAACTTATCACTCTTTTGTACTATCTTTGCAAAAGTCTGTGCGCTATGGGGCCGACAGGTTTTGACAGCAGGTCGAAGTAGCGGATAAGCATGCCGAGCATTGGGAATGTGGCTCGCAAATCTCAATTCTCAACAATTCAGAAGGCGAATCAAATTACGCCCTAGCTGCTTAATTCTCAAGGAGATTTAAGTGCTATGTTTCCCGGGAAGCCCTTCTTGTCGGCGTTCCGATCGAAGCATCGTAAATGACAGGATAGTCATTGCATCGTTCCGCTGCAGTGGCGAAACTTTAGGAACTAAGGTGATAGTAGTTTTGATTTATGGCAGCTGTCTCCCTACAATAATATAAGTCTAAGCATGTAGAAGGTTCGTTGTTTCCTTGTTTGGACGAGGGTTCGAATCCCTCCGGCTCCACTTATTTATACTGTAAGTATTTATAATACAAATACTTACAGTTTTTTATTTCCTTAATTAGTCTATATTTAGTCCATAACATGATAATTTCCATTTTTACTTATCATATCATTACATTAGGTATTCCTTTTTCTCTCTTTATCGCAAGTGTGGCGAAGCCAGGCTTGCTAACAGGACAGCAAAAAGGGGTGTAATGAATGGAATAAGCCGCCCGGCGAAGCTTATGGAATGAATAAGCCTCTTTTGTGCGTTACATCCTTTTTATTTGGCATAACGTTACTTATAGGAATACCCGTGTCGCCGGAATGGGAATGGAGGCAACGGGAAGCTATTTATATTCCTATAAGACCACGTTATGTCGAATAACAACTTGGTAGCTTACCAATACCGTGCAAGCCATTAGGCCCGGAGGGCAGGGGGGGAATGCCAGAGCTACATATCAGGTAACGTGCTTATGTATAATGGGTTAGTGAAACAAATTCAACATAATTTTATTGCCTGTGCATGATTAAACGATAAAAGGCGCACATTGGCTTTTATGAATTTGCGACTTACCATATTTATTATAGTGGTATTGAATGAATAATGGAATAACATCAGCAAAATAATATCCATTGAATCACTTGTAATAATGAAAAGCTATGAGTATTTCAAAGTTCCCAATACTCTCTGCCATTTTTACCGATATATCCATCATAATGCCAGCCGCACCAATAAGATTTTACTCTAGCTAACCCATTTTGAAAACTTGGTTCTAAACCAATAGAAGAATATTTGAAAGGAATAACTATTTCTCCTGCATTGTTAATAAATCCTCTAGGATTGTCGCAATCAGGGTATTCTACACAAGCTAAACCTTCTGAAAATTTTAAAGACTTATTTTTGAAAGAAAGTATTATTTCATTATCAATATATTCTTTTTTATAATTTGATTCAATGGCAACTAAACCTTTTGTGAAATCCCAAATAAAATCATATTTTATCGGACTAACCTCTTCCCCAGCTTTATTAATCCATCCCCATTTCTTATTTAAACTTACTGCAGCTAAACCCTCTGAAAAATCCCAAACATTATGATATTTACAGGGAATAACTTCATCACCAGATTTATTAACAAAACCCCAACCGCTTACAGAATTATTTACTGCTGCTAATCCTTCCGAAAAATTATGAATTTCTTTATATCGTATAGGAATTACTTCTTCACCAAGTTTATTAATACATCCCCAGGAATTCAAATAACCAGAGTAAAGACTAAAAGGTCCACTTACTTTAGCTAATCCTTCCGAAAAATTCAAAGCACATGCATATTTGAAAGGAATTGCAACCTCTCCTGTTTTATTAATATATCCATATTGTTTAACTCCTGGAGGAAAATTACGCGGGTAGTTTGTTCCAACTGCTGCTAATCCTTCTGAAAAATCACAACCATAATCATCATGTTTTAAAGAAATAATAACTTTTCCAGTGGCATCTATATATTCATGGTGAAAATTTACACATGCTAATCCGTCGGAAAATCTAAATGGATAAACCTCCTTAAAGGCAATAACAACTTCTCCATTTTTATTAATACATCCCCAATCACCACCTCCAACTCTACCATGTTTCTTTTGCACTAATGCTAATCCTTCTGAAAAAGGATAAGCATCATCATATTTGCAATCTATAACAATCATTTTATCCGGCGTGCAATACCCCCATTTATCTTTTATACGATAGGGTATTAGCACCGGATCAATATTAGTCAGCAGCTTATTGTAAGATAAAGACCTTTTATTTGTCATAATACACCATCTTCCGCTCTGTTATACCTTCAAGCTTACTATTTTCAAAAACTATCATTTTAAGCCAGTTCCCTTTTTTATCAAAACCTTCATAGTTGACAGTTAATTTAGTATCTAAACTGCCGTCTGAATTATAACAATCCTCTTCAATAACATTACCCTTAACATCATATTTAGAGATAGTTTTAAGCCGCAAAATGCCATCGGAGTTATAGTTTTTTTTCTCAATATTATTGCCATTAGCATCGTATTTATTTATATTTTTAAATATTAAACCGCCATCTGGTTCATAGTCGTTTTCTTCAATCATATTGCCATTATCATCATACTTCCTTTTTTCTTTATCATGTAAACTCCCATCAGAATAATAACTATCGTCTTCAATGCAATTCCCTTTGTCATCAATCTTAAATTTTTTTTTAGATGCTAAACCACCATCGGGATTATAAGCTTTCGCATTAATCGCATTACCCAGGTTATTATACCAGCAGGTATCCACTTTTAAAAGGTCACTATTACTGATTTCTCCATTGACTTCTATTGCCTTATAGTTTGTTTCTGAAACTCTCTTTACCTTACCATATATCTTGTTACCATTCCAATCACGATGCACTTTTACGGATAGTTGTTGTCCTATAAGTTCATTTTTCGTAGCTGAAGAAACAAAGATTAAACAAAGAAATAGATAGTTTAATAAAATTATATTTTTCATGGCAATTTGATTTAGTTATTCAATTCTAAGTTTGTATTCTATCTATTATCATATTAAAAAAGACAGTTATAGATAGAGATTGGCATTTGCAAGACAACTCCTCCTATAAGCATCCAAAATCCTATTTTGCTAAGGATTTTATATCTTTTATTGTCTCTATTCTCTTGTACTGTATCTATCCTTGGTATTATGAAATTCCCTGGAGGAGCTTCAAGAGAAATATGAGGTTTTTTTGTTTTTGGTGTATGTTTTGATATTTGATAACGGTAAATCAAAACTGCTCCGACAACTTCTATAATTTGCCCAAAAAAATATAAGTATAAAAATAGTTTTTTCATTAGGTTAAGTTTTACCCCTAATGTCCCGAACAGGTGGTTATATAAAAGACCAGCGTGAGACATTCACCCTATCGTAACCGAGGTACCTCGAAGCACCCAAACCACAAATAAGACAAAGCTCACGCTGTACGTGAGCGAATGCTTATCATTGTGGTTTTTGAAAATTTCGAGGTTTTCGGTTACAAGAAAAGAAACGCTGATATGTTAGTTCCTTTTGTTTATTATTTCATTCAATTGTTTTAATGGACTGTAAAGATATGTTTTTACTGCCATACTTGCTTTTAATTTCTTCCAGTGATAGTTGCTGCCTGTTATGGGTTTTAAACTCATCGGTGCGAAAGTACCAGGCTACTTTCTTAGGTGCAAAAATAAAGCCGGATTGTTTAAATATGGCCCGGTGAGGGTAAGTATTACCCGTAACCCATATCCAAGAACCTACTAACTCAATTATTATACCCTCAAGGTTAATAATCTTCTCCAGGGCTTCCCGGTACTTTTCAGCTTTGAGTATTTCAGCTTCTGTTTCAACATCTGAAAGGTTATCACCTTTGAGAATCTTTGCACAGGCGAAGGCATATTCTGAATTGATAGCTTGCATGGTTTCGGTGCTACCTCCCTTATCCGGGTGGTTTTGCATTGCGATTGAACGATAAAGTATTTTTACTTCATCAACTGTTTTACATTCTTTAAAGTAGTTCATAGTTAAAAGTTTAATGTGGGTTGTGAATCTTCCGAATAAATTTCTTGGGCAAGGGATAGCTGTAACTCATCGAGTTCATCCTTTAGCTCAAGGATGCGTTCTCTTTTATCCCTTATCATCCTGCGGTCAAAGGATAGCTCATGAATGAGGTTCCTCAGTTTTCTGATTTTTTCCAGTTTGTCATTCATACTGTTGAAGGTTAAATTGTTTGGTAAATAAAAAAGTCTGTTCCTCCCGTAATTGCTATATCAGGGAGGTACACTTTTTTGTTAATTTTTTGACTGCTGCCCGAAGGGTAAACAAGGGACATAAAGGGAAATTTCCAAAAGGAAACGGAATAAAGGTTATGCCGTAGTCTTTTGGAAAGGCATAGCCCGCCCTTCCTTAGATAATAATCAGAGCAGGGCGTTTTACTGTGTCCCTTAGCTTTGCAGTCGAAAAAGACGACTAAGGGTGTAGCCGAAATAAGGGAACGAATGGAATGGAGCGACTGAATAAGGTTACTCCCTTTCCCGTAATTTGCGAAAGGCAACGGTCAATGGAAACATTTTTTCAAGGCTGTTGAAACTTTCGCTTGACGTACTTGCCGGAACTGTCTTAATTTAAAGAATTAAGTCAGTGTTCGCCATAAGTAAAAATAAGCATGGATGTATTGGGATATAAGTGCCGGATGATAGATACCTTTACTCAAATCTATTATGCCTTACTGGAGATGCTTAAAATGCGAAATAAGCCCTACAAGTAGATTGGCAGGATGGTGGCATTGTTAAAACAAGCCAATTTATTACCACCCTACGCCCAAAACAGACACTTTCTACTCAAAAAGGCAATATGATACCACTTTGATGCCTCGATGCCTTAAATCACTATTACGGCATGGATTTTAACTTATTACTGTTTGTAAATATCTCTCTAAAAACTAACACAATCTCAAAAAAAAAGATTAACTTTGAAATGTATTAGTATATATATAGTAATATACATAGTAATATACTCCCTCTTACCTTCATCGCTCGCATGGTCGCTACCCTTCGGTCGCTCCTGCGAAGCTCTTATTACTCTACTGTAACATAATAGTATTATACTTAGTATATAAGTATATTACTGTTATTGAAAGATAAAAAGCTAGAAATTACGTGAAAAGTAGCATTGTACGTACACTGCAATTTTTAAGTAAAGGGTGAGTATAAACCCACCCTTATTATTTCTGATTGATTAAGCATTTGCCAGGAACACCCGTCCATCCTTAACTCCGACATGAGCTAAACCAACGAACTCGCAAGTAGCGTTGTCATAGAACTTGTCAAACAGTTCTTTGCTCGTAGTAAACAGGTTGTCGAAAGAGATCCAGTGCTTGCGACCTTCCATTTCTCCGGTTACTTCGTTCTTAGCTACGTCAGGAAACAATACAATAGCACCGAGCATTTTGCTCTTGCCGTTGCTTGGTTTAATCTCGGTAACCAACTCAACCTTGCATGGCTTAATGTTAACCGATGAATCAAATACTGGGCCATCTGTTATGTTAGATGGTTTCATTGCGGCTCTTTGGCCCTTGGTTGTAATCATAATGATTGTGAATTTAGAATGTTGATAATTAGAATTACCCGATTACCTTAATCGAGTATGTAAACTAATTCTAATCGGGGGATAGCTAGGAGGGGACGACGAGTATACGTTCATACTAAAATATTTTAGATAGGGGGATCAGCATCTACCGGGGGGGGGCAAATGACTATTTCGTTTCAGCGAAGGAATAACAATGGAGGAATTGGAATAAATATATGCCGCAAAAACCGGTTGACAGATTAGTCTGTTTACCATAGCCTTTAAATTTGTGGGAAACTGGAATAATAATTAGATGAGGAAATAGCCTTATTTTTCAATAACTAATTTTCCACTCCCAACCAATCCTCCATCTTGGGTTATTACCCTGTAAAAATAAACCCCGCTTGGCTGACCGATTAAGCTCAATATGGTATTAGTTGGATTCAATTTGGTTTTATAGATGCTTTCCCCAAGCATATTGTAGATCTCTACCTGTGCCGGTGCATTTACATTTTGTAAAGCAAGTGTAAAACTGCCATTGTTAGGATTTGGGTACAAAACAACTTGTCCAACAGGTTTTATATTTTGAACCCCTGCATAAAGCACATCGCTATCGCACTCTTGCCAACGGGCGACAAACGCAACATTATTGATTTTATAAGGAAAACCTCCATGTACTTTATAAGAATTGATTGTATCTTCACCGAATACAGCAACTCCAATAGCAGCACCAGCGATATATACATAATTACCCGAAGAATCACATGCGCTTGCAGTAGGTCCGTTGTTTCCACCTCCTACAGGAATAATAGAGCTACAGATTGAATTACCATTAGAATCCAATTTAAAAATAATGGAAGGCGCATCTTCAGACGCTGTATCTTGCATGATTAGGGTATCTCCTGCAAATCCAATTTTATTTAATGCTCCTTCTCCCGCCCCTCCATTAGCGGAAAGATAGAGATGTTTTGAATTATCAACTGAAATACTCCAGGAACTCCAATGATTACCATCTAATGCAGTAGCTTGCTTAGCCCATAAAAGATTTCCAGTTGGATCGTACTTTACAAGAAAAAAGCTGCCAAGAGTAGAACTGAAAGAACTGAATGTATCATGACCAAATATTACTGTATCGGAAAACTGACCGGTGATGTAAACATTTTCATTTAAGTCAACAGCTACAGATACGCCCCCTGCATTACAAAAATGGCTTGTGGTATTAGCTTGTTTTGCCCATAAAACGTTTCCGTTTGGGTCATATTTAGCAATAAAAAAATCCACTGATACTGCTCCTAACCTGTTGGACCCAAATGATACAGAATCTTCAAATCCTCCCGTAACAAATGTATTTCCATATTGGTCATTTGTTACACCCAAACCCTGAGACGTGCCTTTTGCTTGCCTTGCCCAAACTACATTTCCGTTTGAATCGTATTTAACAAGAAACATGCTTTGTAAAGCTTGAAAAGGAGTGGATATAATATTTCCTCCAAATCTAATACTGTCGCCAAATATGCCAGTCACATATATATTACCATGATTATCACATGCAGCACAATCTTCATTTATAAAACTGCTATCATTAATACAAATTGCCTGTTTAGCCCAAAGTGGATTTCCATTCACATCGTATTTTGCTAAATATGTACTTTGAGAACCTGTTGTATACTCAGGGGTAATCAACATATATCCACCAACATAAATAGTATCAATAAAATTACCTGATAAATATACTGGTCCTGAATTAGAGGTACAAAGATTTTCCGGTGAAGCGTTTTCTATATTGGGATTACTATTTTTTTCAATTGTTTGTTTTGCCCACAAAACATTGCCATTGTGGTCAAGCTTCGCTATATATGCATCAAAATTGCTGCTATAAGGATAATTTGTTATTGTTGAATTCCTGAGTATATCGCTACCCCATTGAATAGTGTCATTTGGGAAAAGACCTGCTACATAACAATCTCCTTTAGAATCAGCAGCAACACTTTCAATATACACTTCACCAATATTATGTATACCCCAGAACCAAGTTCCATTCTGTGCAAATGAAAAATGAAAAATAAATAATGAAAGACAAATAATTATTTTTCTTCCCATGTCTTTATTAGCTTATAACAAAGGTACTACATTTATGCGAACTTACCTGATAATAATAACCTTACCATATTTTATAATTTGGTTGTTGGAATAAAGTTTCCATAAATATACACCATTAGAAAGATTAGGGTTTGATACATTCATAGTACCTTCTGAACCATTCAATGTGTATTCTCCAACTTGTTCTCCAATCGTGTTAAAGATAATTACTCTGCCTGTTTCATCTTGTCCTAAATTATAATCCAATGTAAAGTTTCCATTATTTGGGTTAGGATATAAATCAAATATGGGTTCTGGATTTTGATTTGATAATGTATTTTTAACAGGTTTATGTTTTTCTCTTGATTCGCATTCATTTGGATACACAGTACTTGGAGGGTCAAATAAAGAGAGTAAGGCACGAGCTTGGTAAACCCCCAAACCGTCCCAATATGAACATTTATTGGCAAGGCTGTGTAATATTGCCAATTCACCGGATGAGAGTGTACTGTTAATTTTGTAGTTGAGGTATCCCCATGTCGCAGTTTGCATATTGGCTTCTATATTATTGGCGGGAATTATAGCATTAAGGCTGTTTAATAGGGAAGTAGCATTAGCATTAGTATCTGTCATTGTTGTATCAATCGCCATTATTTCACCCATAGGAGCATTGCTCATACTATCATTAAAATGCCTGAAAACAGGATTGCTTAATAAATAAGTGTTATTCCATAAGGTTGTTAAAACGCCTCCTTTCGCAATAATTAAATTAGTATCATTTAATAAAGAATCTTTTGAAAAAGCAATGTTTTCCAAAGAGATTAAAGTAGCAGAGTCTAAGCTCATACTATCAGGAGAATGCCTCTCCATTGAATGGCTCCTTGAGCGACTCAAAACACTTGTGCAAGTCAAACCAGTGCTTCCTAACGCCGTAGGATCTGTTGGCAAAGGACCTCCCGGATAAGGATAATATGCTGGTATTGATACATAAGCATAATAAAAAGGTGTCAATGCACTTGTTCGGTAAACTCCACTCGTTCCAGTAAATGTATTATCACATCCATTTGCCAAGGAGCCCAAAGTAACACTCGCCCCATTAGCCGCTACTATACCTGTATCCCCTGTAGCCAAGTCTATTGTATTTGTCTTGGCAAGGTCATTTATATAGGGTGTGCCATTAAACCAAATATGCCGGTTGGTATGAATGGTAGTATTGTTCAAAATGGTAACTTTTTGGCTACTTGATTCTTCAATGGCAGTATAGGTATTAACCGTGTCTCCCACAGTAATATAGTTACAGCCCACTTGTGCATTATTAGAGCTTTGTAATAAAATACCTGTACCATGGCTCAGATAAGAAGAGCAACCGGAAGGGTCTAAGGTTATTTTATTATCATTAATAGTTGGAGCAGATACACCATTGCTAAATATTCCACGGTAATATGTGCTTATGGTATTACTGTCTACAGTATAATTAGCAGTGGCAGAGGTTTCGTTTATCACTATACCCGTCCAATTCAGGTTTGTGCAAGTATCCACACTTATCACATTATAATTTATATAAGCGGTAGGATAGGTGTTTAAATTGCAGGCAATACCTACATTAAAATTGGTAATAGTATCCTGGTCAATATGTAATGAATCACCCGATACATTCATAGCAGCCACCGCAATTCCATAGTTTCCTGGCGATTTGTTATAATCGGTCATTTTATTATACGCCACATCCACATATTTGAAGGAGGTATCCGCAAGCACTCCTATATTGCAATTCTTGAAAATATTACCATAAGGTCCATACATTGAGGGTCGAGCTCCCACCAGTAAGGTATCGCCGCTTCCAATTGCACCGCCGCCTCTTGAATAAATGGCGGCAATCTCAGAATTACTGCTAACAATATTACTGAAAGTATCGGAGTATATTCTAAGATTACTATGTAGGCCATAAATTCCGTAAACCATATTATCAAAAGCATTAGAACCATAACTTGCGTGGTCAACATTTGTGCCATCTTCTAAGTCGTGTACCGAATCTATTTCCCAACCCATAACAGTTGTTTGACCCAGGTGGGGATATAATAGTGTAGCCAATGACGCGGTAGTGTAATAACTTACATAGGGCGAATAGGAGAGTAGGCTTAAGTTCCGGCACGTATAAACGCAAGACCCGGAAAGACCTTGATATGCGGTAGTGCATGGTTCCACTACAATATCTTTATAATTTTTGTTGAATGTGATGCCGCCCATATCATATATCCCCTGTGCCGTAGGACTATTAATTGCCACAATGGCTGTGTCAGCATCCTCAATTAAAGCGTTTTTAAAAATACTCACTTCGCTTCCTGGGTTAACGAAGATACCTCTCCACATCGTATCGCAAGCGGCATACAAGTGTGAAGTTTTAATACTATTGTTACAAGGAATATTTGTTGTAATATTCAAAATACTGTTATTCGTTATGTTAATCCTCGCATAGGGTGCAAAAGCTATATTACAGTCGTCTATGGTAACGTTTTCGTCAACAGTATATGTTCCGTTAATCCGAATACGCTCACAGTCATAATACGAATGGCCAAGTGCACTTGCACTGGTATTATTGATAGTCACATCAAATGTATCATAAGCCCAGCAAGTGTGGGGACAGCAGGAGGAATCAACCGCCGGCGTAAAACTAAATTCGGCTGTATCCACTATATCACATGTGGTAACACCTGTGGTATAAAGTAGAATAGGCTTACCATGATAACCACAATTCAGGGACATTTTAACCACCACGCAAATCGAATTGGAATCACTCAATGGAGGAAGCCCCAATGTGCCTCTCAAGCCGTCTAATTTCAAATCCTTATTAAGGTTCCATCCTAATGTAGCAATAGTACCACCATGTCCATAGAATGATGTATCGGGCACATGAACATTGGTGTCCTTTGCTCCGCCGCACGGGTAAGTAAATCTCACTGAGTCGAAGGTAACACCTGGGGGCGGAGTAATCCAAAATTCAGGGTCAGAAATAGTGCCCAAATCATCGCTGGTTATAGTAAGACTGTCCACTAATTGCACTCCGGCACAAAGAGAAATAGTATCTGGCGAATGTCCGTTGTTGGCAATTATAAGGTTGGCGTGATAAACATGGTAGTAAAATGTATCCACTTTATTTTCGCATACTGTATAATCGGGATTCAAAAGTGTATCATTGCAGGTATTGCCAAACCGAACAACTAACTTTCCTACACCGCTGTCTCTCGGAGGAGGGCAGCTACGGGAATCAGAATCGATAACGGCTGAAAAAAGGAAGGTATCGCAAGTAGATACACCTATAGTTCCGGCATTAAAGAATACCCCGTTTGTACCATTGTATAAGTTCGGGAAATATGTATGATGCGTATACAAGTTGGTGAGTGTAGCGGTATGAAAATTAAGTGTATCCCCACCCCTGTTTTCAAATGCGACCCAGCCATTGTATGCAGCATAACTGCCCGAATCACATAAAGTAAATGTAAATGAAATGCGGTTACTATAGTCCGTCACTTCCGGCGGGACGCCAAGGGTTACTTCCGGATTTATATGTATTACTTTTGTCGAATCTAAACGGGGCAGATAATGAATTTGGAAATTGGTATCCCCTTGTTGGGTGCACATCCGGTACCCGGCAGTACTATAAAAAGTTGCTGTGTCTTTGACATTGCAAACCGGCAGGGTGGTAATAGTGAGATAATATCCTTGGTTATCTGGATAATTCGGAAATTTTTGGTCTATCAATGGCCAACAGGAGTTGTTTAACCCAATGTATTTCAAGGTGGTTGCCAAAGAAGGGTTATTAAGCGGGTTGCTATTGTAAAACGGTCTTATCTTAAAATAAGTGCGGTCAGAGCCTCCTCTAAAATAATTACTGTCGGCGTAAGTTGTGTAATTATCCATATAAGTATAAAATGAAGCACTGTCATAAATATATCCTGCCGGTAAAGTAATGGTTACAACGCTGTCCAATTCATAAAACGGCCTGAATTCATTGGGAAAATCCTGCGATAATAAATAGGTAACTCCTGCGCCAAAAACAAATGTTATATTATAAGGAGCGCAAGCGGAAGGACCGCCATTGGAAAGGTATACCCCATTATCATCAGGCTGTAAAATGGTAAAGTTCGTGCCCCAGGTATCACTGGAATGTAGGGAATCGGCTGAAAAACCGCCCGGCTTTTCAAGAGCCATATAGTCATTGCGTAGGTTTACGACGTGCGAACCTCCGTTAAGCATGTAATAAGAAGAATTAGGCAATCCGGGATTCCATACACGTAAGTGTAAATGTGCGGTAACAGTAATATGCTCAATAGTATCATCGGCAATAAAGAGGGAGTACAAAGAAGGATAACTGTTATTCATTGCACTGTCAATAGAGAAATTCATTTCCACGGGGCTGCCAACTGTGCCGCTTGATGTATCCGTATAGAATGGATGATGGTTAGGCAAAAACAAAGTATCTCCATTAAGAGCTGAAATACGGCTGCTGCATCCATGCAGTATAAAGTAACTTTTCAAGGTCGGATCCAGTTCAAATAAAAACCCTTTGTGTGGAGAACCGGCATAAACAGGGTGGGTAATCTGCAAATACTCATTCAGAAATGAACTGGGCACTAAACTATCATATCCACCTTCAACTATGGTTTCTACTTGGTCGCCGGGATAACCTGCATCCAGATTGATGAGGGTGTTAGATTTATCCTTAAGTGTGTCAGTCGGCAACGTGGGTATAACTGCGGAATCGGCAGTAGAACAAGTGCGGGTATAATATTTAGGCAACTCTTGATTAATGTATCCTAAATTCGTGCGGAAAATACTTAAATCCGTATTTGTAGTGTAAGGAATTGTATTAGATGAACCACATGGATGGTTATAAGTAGTGGTAGAATTACAGGTGAGAATATCCGAGCAATCTGAACATGCAGAGTCGCATGTATATTGTAATGTAAATGGAACAGTATCAATATAACCGTTATGGATTGCCGGATTACATGCAAGGATTAAGGGTATGTTAATACAGGATAGCAAATATGCCTGCGAATAATTGGAACAATTATCTGAATCTACCCTGCCAAAATTTATCGTAAGCGTTGTGTCAGGTCCATTGTACAACTCGCGTATTAATGGATGTGGCAAGGTTTCTACGTTATGAGAGCATGGACCGGTAGCGGTATAAGTTGAAAGGTAATCATACAGGTTTGATTGGTGTGAATTACCATCAGCCGTAACAAGTCCGATTGAGGGGTCGGCAATATCCAGTCTATAGTTAGCGGGTAAGGGAACAGTAATAGAGTAATATGGGTGGTGACAGTCAAACCCAAAACCAAGCGGTTGCCATTGTTGAGCATAACTCGGACAGATAGTAAGTGGAAATTCTGTATTAGACAGAATATCCGCCGGAGTTGTAATAGTGGAAGCTCCTGAACTTGCTGCATATTGATAACTTGCTGTAATAGTAATATTGGTATCAACCCTTGCATCATTTCTGGGAAGGGTAAAACATTCATTATTGTATTTAGCCCAGGTAGACGGCAAGTACAATGTAGTATTACCGCATTGAGTGAATTGATTGCAGCTTGCAGTATCATAAATAAATCTTGCCGTAACATAAAAGGTATCTTTTTCCGCAATAGCATCTGCATATCCATATCCATCCAAATCCTGTATGGTATTATTTCCAAATGCCAATCCTGTAGTAGGATTAGCCGGATAATGGACTAAATTAATTTCATTTACAGTATAAAAACCATCAATACGAGTTGTAATGTATGAACCTGTTATACGATGGTTATTTATTCGTATCGTACTTGTATCAATATGCCCGGCTGCGGTAGTGGAGCCAATATAAATCCTTAAACTATCCGCTCTGCCATTGCCCGGAGGGTTAGAATACCAACTTCCTCCATTATTTACATACCTGAATTTTACTTCGGAGGAATCCTTCCGGATTTTTGAACAAAAGGAAGCCAAATCCAATGTATCTACACTCGTAGCTAATAGAGGGTTGCCTACATTTATAATTACACTTGTTGCCTCCGAAACAGAATCACAGGTATTTGTGTCCAAAGGGCAAACGGTCCAAAATTGAAAACTTCCGCTTCCACCATCGCAGGATTCAACTTGATAAGGGATATGTACATAAATCGTATCGCCTCTTACCAGTTCGCCTCCACCCAACAGGGAATTAATAGTTAAGGAATCAATAATATTGGATGGCAATAATGTATAAGAATACGAGTGCGGCAGACGGTTGTAAGTATATTTATTGTAATATCCCTCCAGCCCCCTGCTGCTATTATATGTCAAATAATATTGAGAATATAATTGAACGTTGGGATTGGGGGAACAATGAAAATATATTTTAGAAATATCTGTTCCAGCGGTTAAATTTGTAACAGCGAACACAAATTCATCCACATTGCCCACACCTAACTCAATTGGACTGGGTTTTGATGAATCCGCAACAACTAAGCTGGGTGTAAGAATTGATAATAGGTCAGTTACAATATAAGTATTGGAACTATTTAGTCCCCAAATGTGTGTGTATTGGTAGGAGCTATGTAAAGCATTACAAGGAGGGGTATTTACTAAAATAGTCAATTTGAATTTTGCACCTGTTGGAATCACCTTAAAT
>Ga0302186_10002406_pt1 | contig 14417 bp, 17 predicted proteins | sample II_Bog_E1_2_FD_198782 | JGI IMG/M metagenome (GOLD analysis project Ga0302186, IMG submission 198782) | Peat permafrost microbial communities from Stordalen Mire near Abisko, Sweden - II_Bog_E1_1 | ecosystem: Environmental > Terrestrial > Soil > Wetlands > Peat | place: Sweden: Abisko... | reverse complement strand
TAATATCCGTCATCAGCACCACTCCAGCCCCAGTTCATGTGAAAATCATTGATAGCATCATACCCGTCGCATACCCATGTATGTCCGCCGTAAACACCATCAAAACCTGCATACTGAACCAGCCTGCTATTGTTTAATTCATTTTCAATTAAGTTGGTCCAGGCAGATGCGCTATAGCTGCTTTGATACACTCCATTTAAAGTAGCTGAATTATATCCGAAATAAGTAACGTACGAATATTGAGCAGAAGGATTTCCACCCAGCACCTGGGCTCCGCTTCCGGTAGGCGTATAATCCATATCCACACTTACACCGCAATCATACATCAGCTTGGCCACTTCATTATTGTTTGAAGATACGCTGTAAGGCATGGCACTCCAAACATATTTAGACGTATCGTAGTCTGCACATAACATACCCCAGTTATCAGAATAGGGAGGAGATACATCATCATAACAGCTTGAACCTATTCCGTGCGGAGGGTAACTCCAATATCGCATAATTTGCGCCATGGCTGTGGCAACACATCCGGTAACGGAACCACCCGGACAATAGTTATTATAGGGTGAAGGCTGATCCCAGGTAGACTGGCACAGCGGAAGAACAGACATAACAGAACTAAACCTTTTAGGCGCATAATGCGGAGCCTTATTACTTGCGTAAGAAGTCCATTCATCGGCTATTTGTGAACTTGCACTGTAGTTTTTACTTCTTATAGAGAGTATCTGGCCCTTCTTGGTTTGCATCCAAAAGTCAATGTTCGTTCCTTTGGCTGGCTCAACATAATGGCCTGTAGTTGAATATCCCAGAATAGGATGGGTGGCATCCTCGGCCGAAACAATAACAAAACCATCATTTGTATTTACATTATATACATAAAATACCGCTTGTCCGGTACTTGACCTTTCGGTATAAATTAAACTTAAAACAGGGGAAACAGCTTGTGTATGTTTTGCATAAAAACCCTGGGCTACGGTTTTTGCAACCTCGGGAGTAACCGGATTGGCAAATAGATTGTAGCTTCCAAAAATAAATACAAGTAAAAGAAGTTGTAGTTTTTTCATGGTTGTTTTAATTTGTTAGAAATTATTCAAGATTTAACTATTTGTTTTTACAATTAACGGATACTAACCCTCTGCATTTTTATTGGCAGAGCAATATCTCTTGTCGTCAAAGTTAAAAAATAAATTAATACGACTTATAAATTATTGAATTTTTTGAAGAAGTTCTTTAAACTATTCAACTTGTTACACCTTTACTCCAGCCTCCCGGCCTAAACTATTGATTCATCGTGGATACGCATTTACCAATAGTATTGTTCTTATATATTTGCAGGGTGCTTTTATTGTTACATTTGTCAAAAGACCCTTTCAGGCATTACCCCATGCAATAAATGGTATTTACTTTAAGAACTCCATATCCGCTTAATTGCTCTTTGCGCTTCTTGCTTATAGAATGTGCAAGCGTAAGTACTTTTATTTTTATTTTTTTATTAGTGTTTCAGCCCTTTGGACTTTCGGCATTGCATGACAGGATTTTCACTACGGCCATGGGCTATGGCATAACCTGCCTAGTCATGATGGTCCTTTTGAATACGGCTGCTTATTTTAATATTTTCAATTATTTTACAGAAGAAAAATGGACCCTGGGCAGGACTTTATTCTGGGCATTGCTAAATGTAGCATTTATAGGCATAGCCAATGCAATATATTCCGCTGTCATTGGCATTGGTAATTTTTCATTCCATGATATATTCATGTTTGTGGTTTATACATTCACCTTGGCTAGTTTTCCAGTAGTAGCAGGTATACTATTAGACCAGATCCGGCTAAAGAACAAATTTGTTAAAGAATCGGAAATAATAAATAGTGTATTTACTCAACCTTCTGAAAATATAATGGACACTAAAAGTTCTCCGGTTGAAGATTCCAATTTACCACTAACCATATACAGTGAAAATGGGAAACCCGCTCTTACCCTCTCCCCAACCGAACTGCTTTTCATCCGTTCTACCGATAATTATGTGGAAGTATTTTATTTAATAAAAAATGCAAACAACCGTTTGCTTATCCGGAATTCATTAAAAAACATTTCCAGTACATTTATGGAGGATTCACCTTTCTTGCGTTGCCATAAAAGCTACCTGGTTAATATGAAAAAAGTAGTTCATGTTTCCGGCAATGCACAGGGATATAAATTACATTTATCAGGCACAGATGACCTGATCCCTGTTTCAAGAGCTATGAATGAATTGGTTAAAAATCTGCTTGCCGTTCATCCCTAAGGCTTCCCTTTCACCCCATTTTTGTCCGTTAATCCCAAAAATTGGCTATTTGTCCCATTTCTCTTGCAGTCCCTTAATTCCATATACATATTTGCATCCTAAAATTTTACAAATGGATATTTTAAAAACAATTGCCCTTACCATTCATATCGCCTCCGGTACAACTGCATTAATTACCGGGCTTACTGCCATTATTACAAAAAAGGGCGGGAAAACACATAAACGGGCAGGAATGATATTTTTTACAAGTATGCTAATAGTGGCAGGTTCGGCCATTATAATTTCTATAGCCATAAAAAATACATTCTTATTATTGGTTGGCTTTTTCACACTATTCATGGATTATTTCGGATACCGGGCCATCAAAAACAAATCACTAATGCCTACCAAACTGGACTGGGCTGTTTTAGTCTTAGGGGCAGTCACCAGCTTTTTTATGATCTATTCCCTCAATATTATTCTGCTTGTTTTTGGTGCCCTAAATGCTTCCTTAGTATTGCGGGTGCTTCGGATAAATATACTTCTTATGCAGAACAAGCCTCTTCAAAAACTGGAATGGCTGCACCGCCATATAGGCATGATGCTGGGAACGTATATTGGCACCACTACTGCTTTTGTGGTAGTGAACGTTAAAAACGTTAACCCTGCCTGGCTTCCCTGGCTATTACCTTCGTTCATTGGAGTACCACTTATTGCTTTCTGGATAAGAAAATACTCAACAAAAAATGCAGTAGCACCTACCGGTTAGATATAATTGCAAAATCCAATTTTTAGTTTCAGCTTAGCTTAAGTAAAAAACAGATATGTTTCACTTATGCTTTATTTTCATTCAACTCTGCAGCTAACTCCTCAGCCAGTTGTTCAATCCGGTGCTTAAAGACTACCATACACAGTACCAGCACTACAGTACAAATAATTATATTAATAATTTGTCCGGAGATAATGGTAGTTACAATTGCTCCAATCATAATCAAAGCCATTGACAAGGAGGCTGGCATCCTCAACTGGCGGGTAAAAAGGGCAATACCTCCCAATGTTTGCGCCACTCCAACAAAATACATAAACCATAAAGGAAAATGCCATGTTTCTGTAAACTCTTTGGTCATGCTTTCAATACCAACCAGCTTGGTTACACCAAAAATCAAATGGGCTGCGCCTAATAAATAGGCTATTATTTGAAACTTTTTGTCTCCGGGTTTTGAAGGAAGTGCTTTACTCATGATTTTGTAATTTTTATTGGGTAAGGTTTTTTTAAGTTCCAACGAGATAATTGAAGAAGAATTTAAATGAACATTTTTACGATAATGAATAATTCAATAGCTAAAAAGAGGGCAGCAGTTATAAAGCCTTCGTTTATTTTTTTGAGCGATATATTTATTAGCAAGGATTGTATTTCGACAAGTGCCCTGATACCGGTTACCAGCACAATTACCATGGGAGAACCCATGATAGCGACTATCAGCATTCCTATTCCTATTGACAAGTTTCTTGACGCGTATTCATATCCTGCATACCTTGCTCCTTTCCCTTTTACATCTATGCCTTCTGTGCTATTCTCAAATATTTGCGATGGCTTGAAGTACCCTGCAATTCCGTAGCCAATATTTGCTAATGATAACACCCCTGCAACAATTCTAACGTACAGGGGTATTGTATTCATTTCAATCATAGAATTTATTTTATGATTTTAGTTGTTTCATAGCCGTTGCCCAATCTTCCAGGTGATGAACAGACTGCATTTGTCCATTTTCCACCACATGAAAATCAATGGTCATAGTGCTGAATGACTTGGTGCCATCGGTAGGCGTTCCCATAAAATCGCCCTTAGGTGTACCGCTTGCTATGCTGCGAACCACATATTTATTGCCTTCGTTAACGATATCCTTGGGTTCCCATTTCAAATCAGGAATAAGTTTCCAGAAATATTCTACCTGTCCCATCAATTGGGGCTTACCTTTACTCTCCATTGAGCCATAGGATGTAAAGCTGTCGGCTAGCACTTCTGATAATACCTTGCCGGGAGTTGTTTCAGTGTTTACGGTTAATGCCTTGTTGTAAAAGCTCATTAACGCTTCTCTGTTTTTATCCATTGTATAATTATTAAGGGTTATTTATTGAACGCAAAGATGAGGCACCTCAAACTTTTGAGCGATGGACATATCAGCCTTCGTATGGTATTTTTAGGAAACTTACTTTTTAATATATAACCCTCTAAACTTTACAGGTGTTGTTTGGGCATTCTTTTTGAAATAACGTACAAAATACGCGGGGTCATTAAAACCCAACTCCAGCCCTATTTCCTTTATCGAGAGATTCGTATATACCAATAGCCGCTTTGCTTCCAGCAGTATCCTTTCATTGATAATTTCTTTAGGCGCTTTACCTAATACCTTGGCTGTAGCCTGTGCAAGCCTCTTTTCAGAAATATGCAATTGTGAAGAATAATCGCTCACCGTTTTCAGTTTAGTATAATTTGTTTCTATCATGTCTCGAAACAGCAAAGTATAATCCAAATCAGGACCATTCCTGGGTTCAGAAAAACCCGCTTTACGCTTTTCACGGTCAGCCAGCAAAAGGAAATTTTGCAAGTGGTTCTTCAATAAAATATGCTTAGTATTATCAGGAGGCAAATTCAATTCTTCTGTAATACCATCGCAAATATTTACGAACTTTTCAAATCCGGCTTTACCAATATTCAGTACAGATGAATCAGGCGGATTATTAAACAGAATGGAACTTCTCAAAAACTTTGTATCGCTATCTGAAATGCAAAAAAAATCATCGGTAAAGATCAATACTCGTCCATAATATTCCAATAACTTGTCAAACTGATGCACACGGTCCTTGTCGATAAAAAGCAAGGAATAGGGTTTGATGTTGACAGGTTCAAAGTCTACGGAATGCGTCAAGCGGCAATTCTCAAATAAAAAAATGTGATGAAAATTAGTCCGGTGCGGTATTACTAAATAGTTCTTATTAGCTTTTACAAGGCTTTTCAAGGGAACCACTTCTACCTGCAAATCGGTATCTCGTTTAAATTTATGTTTCTGTATTTCGTGCGCCATACTTGTTCAAAAATACATTTTTATAAATAGGGTGATAGGTAATGCATACGCCAAAACCATCTTGCCCCACATTCTTTCCCGCTGGGCTTTTACAGATTTTTTGTATTCGATTTCATAAGAAAAACTTATAGCCACCACACTATTTTTGGAATCTATAAACAAGCATCAAAGCCGCTCCGGTATTTGACAAATTACTTATGCCCGGCGTTTTTTCAATCTCCTGTCCTGTATCAACTGTCAATAAATAATTATTTGTACTGGTTGATGTTGTTTTTGAATAGTCATAATAAATCCGGGGGCTTATTTCGGCATATATGTAAAACAGATTACTCAAGGCGTATCTTACTCCTAGTACTACGCCTATAAAAGGTGTATATGAATATGTTTTATCCTCGTAAGTTGAACTTGTAATTGAAATCACTCCACTGTAGCTAAAATTGGTACTACTACTCTGAGAATAGCCTAATCCTGTTCCGAGTATTACACCATGTAGGAAATCGAGTTTGGGAGATAGTTTCTTTGCTTTTACTATAGAAAAGGCCAAACTGAAAGAAATACTTGTTTCATTACTCGTAGAATTATTTCCTGAGATCGTATCATTGAAATCATTGGAAGATGATGCAGGTGCAGAAAAAGCAATAGAAGTAACTGAAAAACTGTAAAGGGTTTTCCTTGTTCCCCACTGGTAGGCTATGTTAAAGCTATTTAAATTTGAAAACCCCAAACCCACTTCTCTTATTTTTCCGGTATCACTTTGCGCTTTTAACATAGTGTGTGGAAAAGCTACTAATAGCAGGCATGAAACTACAATTAAACGCATTTTCATTTTTTAAAATTTATCGATTACTATATATGAACTGATTTCTAATTACAAAATATTCGCTTAGACAAATGTAAATAAAATTACTATTTCATTATAGAAATCAATCAGGCTACCAACACCTTGCCCCACATCCTTTCCCGCTGGGCTTTTATGTTTTCATCTGCTATATATTCATCGTAAGGCATGCGCTTGTCAATAGCTCCGGTAGGAGTAAGTTCTATTATGCGGTTAGCAACTGTTTGTGTAAACTCATGGTCATGCGAAGTAAATAAGGCCACATGCTTCCAATCCTTCAACGCATTGTTGAATGCAGTAATGGTTTCCAGGTCGAGGTGATTGGTAGGTTCATCTAAAATAAGGCAATTGGCATTCGTAAGCATCATGCGCGAAATCATGCAACGTACTTTTTCTCCGCCCGATAATACATTCACTTTTTTCAGGGCTTCTTCGCCGGAAAACAACATCCTGCCAAGGAAGCCACGGATATAGGTTTCCAGCTTGTCGGCAGAATATTCGCGAAGCCAGTCTACCATGTTGTCATCCCGCTTAAAAAAGGTGGCGTTTTCATTCGGCAGATAGGATTTAGTAATGGTGCTTCCCCATAAAAATTCACCTTTATCGGGTTGTTGCGCACCGGTAATAATTTCAAAAAAGGCAGTGATAGCCAAATGTTCTTTGGATAGAATAGCTACCTTATCGCCTTTATCTAAGGTAAAGGTAACATCGGAAAACCAGGGAATACCTTCGGGTGAGGATTTGGCTAATTTAGTAACACTCAATATCTGGTCGCCGCAATCGCGATCGGCTTTAAAAATAATGCCCGGGTATTTGCGGGTACTTGCCTGTATATCGTCTACCACCAGTTTTTCCAACAGTTTTTTACGGCTGGTTGCCTGGCGGGATTTAGAGGCATTGGCGCTGAAACGCTCGATGAACGACTGTAATTCCTTGCGCTTATCTTCTACCTTTTTATTCTGGTCGGCACGCTGGCGTAATGCCAACTGGCTCGATTCATACCAAAAAGTATAGTTGCCGGTGTACAATTTGATCTTGCAAAAATCTATATCGGCCACATGAGTACATACCGCATCCAAAAAGTGCCGGTCATGCGATACCACAATTACTATATTCTGAAAATCGGCCAAAAAGTTTTCCAGCCAGGTAATGGTGTCTACGTCCAGGTCATTGGTAGGTTCATCCAGCAGCAATATATCGGGATTGCCATACAATGCCTGAGCCAGCAATACCCTTACTTTTTCTTTAGGATTCAACTCACTCATCAATGTGTTGTGAAGCTGTTCCTTTACGCCTAGTTCACTTAACAAATTGGCTGCATCGCTTTCGGCATTCCAGCCTTCCATTTCGGCAAATATGGTTTCCAGCTCCCCTACTTTCTCCCCGTCTTTATCGCTAAAATCGGGCTTGGCATACAGGGCGTCTTTTTCCTGAATAATATCCCACAGCTTTTTATTGCCCATCATCACGGTTTGCAAAACCGGAAATGCATCGTAGGCAAAGTGATTTTGACTTAATACGCTCATGCGCTCGCCGGGCGTAATGCTGACAGTACCGGTATTGGCATCTATTTCTCCGGAAAGTATTTTTAAAAAAGTGGATTTACCTGCGCCATTGGCTCCAATAACACCATAACAATTACCATGCATGAATTTTAAATTCACTTCATCGAACAGTAATCTTTTGCCATATCTGAGCGATAGGTTGTTAACGGTAATCATAGTGCGCTGTTTTTTTTAAGAGACGCGAAGATACGCCTTTAAGTTAAAAGTGGATAAAGGGAAAAGGTGAAAGGGGAAGGTTTGGTTTGGCTCAGTTTGAAATTATTTAATTTCATTGCCATTTTCGTCATATTTTTTTCTTGCTACCATTACTGTATCGTCTTTATAAGTTATTTCACTACATAATTTTCCGTTTTCATAATATGTTTTTGTAACTTTATTTTCTCTATCGTGAATATAATATACTTCACGTTTTAGTTTTCCGTTTTCATAATATTCTTTATCAAAATACGATGAATAACTTAAAAAGGTTTCCTCGTCTATTTTTCCGCTTTTATAATATTCTCTAATCATACCTACAGCCTGTCCATCTTTGTATATAAATAAAGTATAAAAAGGTGCATTGGTATCAGTTATTTCCAACATAGCAGCATCAGAATCTAAATATCTTAACCATTTTCCTTCTCTTATCCCATTTACTGTTAGGTTTTTCGCCTCTGCTTTATTGGTAAAACCACTATCGGGGTAGTCTTGTCCAAAAGCTATAAGGCTAAAGGAAATGGACAATATGACAATTAAAAATGCTTTCATGCTTTGTGTGTCAAAGATACACTATCTTCTATATATCTGGGGCTAAAGCCCCAATATTGGTGTGGTAATTACCCCTTATGTATTTTATAAATAAATATATCTTTGTTAAATTGTTTTTAACAAAAACTTATGAAAAAAATAATGGCATTTATATTGGGAATGATAGCGTTTGCGCCTTTATCATTTTCACAAACAGACTACCCGTTTAATGTTAAAATATCAGGAAAAGGGAAAACCCCCGTGATACTTATTCCCGGTTTTGCCTGTTCCGGCCAGGTGTGGACCGGCACACTTAAACTTTTAGAACCGCATTATAAGTGCTATACTTTAACTATGCATGGGTTTGCAGGTGCCAAAGCCGATACCGCCCCCAGCGTAAAATTCTGGATAAGCTCCATTGACAGGTATATTAAAAATGAGCATTTGCAAAAGCCCATAATCATAGGTCACAGCATTGGAGGAGTTATGGCCGAATGGCTTGCGGCAGATTATCCTGAGGATATTGCTAAAATTATTGTGGTGGATGCCGCACCTTGTCTTTTCGCCTTGAATGACAGCACCTATAAAGCCTATGAACACCCCAACTGTACCTTTATGGCTAATTTTTACAAGTCAATGGATTCGGCACGTTTCAGGGCTATGCAGACCATGTCGATGGGCAGCCTGGTAAAGGATTCTACCATGCTTGATACCATTGTATTATGGTCGGTGCTTTCGGACCGAAACACCCTTGGGCAAATATTCTGCCAGTTTAGAAATATAGATATGCGGGATAAACTTGCACAAATTACCTGCCCCGCATTAATATTGCTTGAGCCTTCTTTTAAAGGAGAGAAGGGAATAACAGAACAATATTCCAAGCTTAAAACTGCGCAACTGGAATATGCGAATAAAGGATTGCACTTTATTATGTACGACGACAAGGAATGGTATTTGAATGAGCTAAAAGCATTTTTAAAACTTTAGCTTCAGCACCTCATATTTTACCTGTCAATATGCTGATTTAAATAAACGGTATGAAGTACCAGGGCAACTACTACCTCATTTTTGACTTTTTGCTCGGTCTTGCCGGCTTGCCTCTCTTGATAAGTTTTTCCTGAATAGCCTCAGCATTCTTGATATATTCCAACCTATATGGGTTTCCGTATTGGGTAGGTTTATCCGGTTGAGTAATCTTAGGAGCGGAAGGTCTGCTGTTTTCGGCTCTTTCTGCGTCTAACTGTTCTTTAAGTGTAAGCATTTATTCTTTTTGGATTTATGCAAATATAGTAAATCCGCACGAGAAAACCTATCATTTCTGTCAGCTTGTGCTCATTTATTTGCCTTCCCGTTAATTAGCTTAAAAAAAATAGCATCCGTTTATCCGAAGATAAAGGATGCCATTAAAGTTCCTGTAAGAGGAATCAGCAAGAAATTACCACTTGTTATCGCGGTTCCTGTCTCTGCCGCCGCCGCCGCCGTAGCCGCCACCGCCTGAGTTTCTGTCTCTGCCACCGCCGCCTTCAGTTCTTGGTTTTGCAACCGATACGGAGATGTTCCTTCCATCATGTTCACTCTCATTGAGTCCTTCAATAGCTTTGTGTGCTTCTTCATCATTTGGCATTTCTACAAAACCAAATCCTCTGGACTTACTTGTAAATTTATCTGTAATGATTTTACTCGAATTAACTGTACCGTAAGCTTGAAATAACTGATTCAAAGAATCTTCATTGAACTTAAAACTTAAATTTGACACGAAAATGTTTACCATAAAAATTAATATAAATTGATTAGACTACAAATATACTCATTTTTCATTACTATTACGATGTATCTCTGTATTTTCATACTTTTCCTTGCTTCCGGATAGTCTTTTTACACCCCAAGGTAGTACTTAGAGGATTTTTTCATCGCATTCGTCTATACATTACAATTATGGAAAGGCCTTTTTAATCCCATACATTGATTTAATCTTACTACGTATGAATTCAATACAAAACAAAATGAAAGTAGAAATTTGGAGCGACGTAATGTGTCCCTTCTGTTATATAGGCAAGCGTAAATTTGAAAAAGCCCTGGCTGAGTTTCCGGATAAAGCCAACATAGAATTGGAATGGAAAAGCTTTCAGCTGGCACCCGATATGAAAACAACCTTGGGGAAAAGCATACATCAATATTTGGCGGAACATAAAGGCTTTGGTTTGGAAGAGGCCAAACGCATGAATGATCATGTTACAGCCATGGCTGAAAAAGTGGGACTGACTTATAATTTCGATAAATCCATAGTTGCCAACTCCTTCAATGCCCATCGCTTTAGCCATTTTGCCAAACAAAAAGGCAAACAAAATGAAGCCGAAGAAAAACTCTTTCAGGCTTATTTTACCAATGGGAAAAATATAGATGACTACAATACCTTGATACATTTAGGGGAAGAAATAGGCTTAGACCCCATGGAACTTAGAACGGCTTTAGAAAAAGGAGCCTTCGGCGATGAGGTAAATGCCGACATAGAAGAAGCGCATCAATTGGGCGTACAAGGAGTACCATTTTTTGTATTCGACAGAAAGTATGCTGTCTCCGGTGCGCAGGAAAGCCAGGCCTTTACCCAGGTATTGGAAAAGTCTTTCGAAGAATGGAACAAAGAACACAAAAATACAATACAGGAAATTGTTGACGGACAAGTTTGCACACCCGACGGGGAATGCAAATGATAGCCCTGCAATATATACTACTTTTTAATCCTAAATTAACCCCTGAAATATGTACAATTTAAAAATAATTACCTCAACCGTAAGGCCCGGAAGAAAAGGACCTATAATAGCCAACTGGATATTGGAACATACTCAAAAACAGCAAGACTTTAAGGTGGAATTATTGGATTTAGCGGTGATTAACCTCCCACTTATGGATGAGCCCAATCACCCTATGTTGAAAAAGTACGAACATGAACATACCAAAAAATGGAGTGCTTCTATTGAAGAAGCCGATGCATTTATTTTTGTAACAGCAGAGTACGATTACAACTATCCGGCACCTTTACGAAATGCTATTGAATATCTTGTTCAAGAATGGCAGTACAAAGCGGCGGGCATTGTAAGTTATGGAGGTGTTTCTGCGGGTACTAGAGCCTCAAACAGCCTTAAGGCAGACTTGGCAACAATGAAAGTAGTTCCCCTGCCGGAGGCTGTTCACCTGCCCTTTTTCAGTCAACATATTAATGAAGGGAAATTGGTAGTAAACGAAATAACACTTAAAGCAGCCGATACCATGCTGAGGGAATTACTCCGCTGGACAAAAGGATTGAAAACAATAAAGGAAAACAAATAAACACAAGAGAAACAATTCTGGAGTGAATTAATTACTAACATGGAAAACATAAAAAATAAAGTTATTGTTATTACCGGTGCCAGTAGCGGCTTGGGAGCTGCCACTGCCACCAAACTAATTAAACTAGGCGCGAAAGTAGTGTTGGGTGCACGAAGAGTTGATAAATTGAAGGAGATAGTCAATCAAATGGGAGATAATTCCATGTATGTAAAAACAGATGTAACTATACGAACCGATTTAGACAACCTTATTCAACAAGCCATTAGCAGGTTTAAACACATAGATGTATTATGGAACAATGCGGGTATTATGCCAATCTCCTTCTTTGACGAAGGAAAAGTAGAAGAATGGGAACGTATGATTGACGTTAATATTAAAGGAGTATTATATGGCATTAATGCGGTGCTGCCTCATATGCTGGAAAGAGGAGAAGGACATATTATTGCAACTTCATCAGTAGCCGGTATCAAGACATCACCGGGAATTGGAGTATATAGCGGTACTAAATTTGCTGTTAAGGCTATTATGGAATCTTTACGCGAAGAGGTAGCACAAAAAATAAAAGTAACCACTATATATCCTGGCGCCACACAATCTGAACTTGGGCATGACATTACCAGCACGAAGATTAAATCTCTTTATGGAAGTTTAGGAAATATGCCTAAAATGGACGAAGAAGCAATTGCCAATGCAGTTATATATGCAATAAGCCAACCGGGAAATACAACCATAAACGAGATTGTATTAAGGCCACTTGGGCAAACACGTTAAAAAAATTATTAGTTAAAAATTGTAAATCCACAAATATGAATACTGCAAAACTTCAAAAAACATTCAACCTGGGCGGAGACCTGACTATTAACCGCCTGGGATATGGCGCTATGCGCATAACAGGCAAAGGTGTATGGGGACCGCCCGAAAATAAAAGTGAAGCATTAAAAGTTTTGAAGCGGGCAGTGGAGCTGGGAGTTAACTTTATAGATACAGCCGACTGCTATGGTCCTTATGTTTCGGAAGAATTGATTGCAGAGGCTCTCCACCCCTACCCCAACGGTTTGGTGATTGCCACAAAAGCCGGCTTGATGAGAGGCGGCCCTAACCAATGGTCGCCCGATGCAAGCCCTGAACATATAAAGCAAGCCTTGGAAGGCAGCCTTAAAAGATTGAAGGTTGATCGCATAGACTTATACCAATTGCACCGTATAGACCCGAAAGTTCCGGCTGAGAAAACATTCTCTTTTTTACAACAAGTACAAAAAGAAGGAAAGGTGAAGCACATCGGTTTATCGGAAGTAAGTGTAGAGGATATTAAAAACGCGCAAAAATATTTCGAGGTAGTATCTGTGCAAAACATGTATAGTATTGATAACCGCAAATGGGAACCCGTACTTGAGTATTGCAACGCCAACCATATAGCCTTTATTCCCTGGCACCCTATGGCCGGAGGCAATGCTGAAAAATTAAAAAACCTTGACAAAATAGCCAAGCAACATAATGCCACCATTCACCAGGTAGCTCTAAGCTGGTTGTTGCATCATTCTAACAATATTCTATTAATACCGGGCACATCCAGCGTAATGCATTTGGAGGAAAATATGAAGTCAGCTAAGGTTGCGCTTTCAGAAAGTGATATGAAAGAATTGGAAAAGTTGGCGTAAAATGGCAGGTAGTGATTTGGTTTGAAATTATTTAATTTCATTGCCGTATTTGTCGTATTTCTTGGTTGCTCCTTCCTTCCCATTTTTGTAAAAAGTTTCAGACTTTATTTTTCCATCTTCATAATATTCTTTTCCCATTCCCTCTCTTTTGCCATTTCTCCAAGACTCTTCACCTTTTTCCTTCCCACTTTCATAATATGCTATATCTATTCCCTGTTTTTTACCATTATTAATAGTGTCTTCCCACATTATTTTTCCATTCTTATAATACGCTTTTTCTACTCCATTTCTTTGCCCATCAATATAGGGGATTTCAAACATCCCTAAATCGGTACTATCGCCAGATAGAGAATAAAACTTTGCTACCCCCGTTACTTTGCCATTTACATAAGGAATTGATAAAACTACTCGTCCGCTGTCATAAAACGTGAAATACCCATTCTCCTTATCATTAATATAGAGGCCAATGCTATGAAGCTGCCCGTTTTTTTCATAGTCTCTTACAAATCCATTCAGCTTACCTGACTTGTAAACAGCAAGATGATAATAACGGGCTTTGTTTGAATCCTTTGCAATTTTTTCAGCATCATCTATGTATTCCATCCACTTGCCTTCCTTTTTCCCATTTACTTTTAAATTTTTTGCCTCTGCTTTATTAGTAATGCCACTATCTATCTGCCCAAAGGCATTTAGTGTAAAGGAAAAGAATAGTATGACAATTAAAATGGCTTTCATGCTTTGTCTGTAAAGATACAATATCTTTTATTTCCAAAAGAAAAGAACCAAAAGAAAAAGAAATTTCATTTTCAATTACATTTTCATTTTCACTTGGGTTATGTTTGGGTTAACCCAACGTTAACCCATAGGTTATTGCTTTTTAAATTTCTGAGCCAGAAGCCCGAAGGGCTTTAATATCAGTAGCCATTCATGAAATGGATGGTACATAACGATACC
>Ga0302186_10002403_pt1 | contig 14424 bp, 8 predicted proteins | sample II_Bog_E1_2_FD_198782 | JGI IMG/M metagenome (GOLD analysis project Ga0302186, IMG submission 198782) | Peat permafrost microbial communities from Stordalen Mire near Abisko, Sweden - II_Bog_E1_1 | ecosystem: Environmental > Terrestrial > Soil > Wetlands > Peat | place: Sweden: Abisko, Stordalen... | reverse complement strand
GCCATTCTTGACCAGAAAAACAATTCAAAACAGTGAAATTTGTAATATAAATCGTAGAAGTCACAGTGAAAAGCCCGTTATGTGCAAGAGAAAGATCAGAATAATAAAGATTGATAAATGATATATTGGTGCACGTGTTCATTATAATAGAAGATGTGGGTTGGGTTTTGCTTAAAAGAGAGGGATCAATCTGGATTGAGAGATAATAAGGAGAGACAACATTCATAAATGTGCAGGTTATATTTGTGAAAACCACATTAGTCAAACTAACTCCATAAACACATGCGATTTGTTGACATATACCCATTGAGAAATTCAGATTAGAAAACGTAGATTTTGAAAGGGTATAAAGACCAATTACTCCACTGTTATATGTAGAGCTTATCATGATAATGTTATTAACATTAGCATTTTGCATGCTGTCAATGCAAATTATTGCAGATTTGTTGATGGCATGGCTCTCTATATAAAGGCCTGATATAACCAAAATTGGTAGAACATTGGCAGAATCTCCAATAGAGAGGAGAAGGCCTTGATTTCCATAAAAAGTGTTTTGTGTGAAATTAATGGTCGCAGAACTGGATGAATAAGACGTTCCTGAATTTTGTACTATATGAGCTAATGTAGTTATTGTAGGGGCCAAAGCGAAGATATTTGGGGCTTCTGATAATATATTCGAGGAATAATTACAGTTTATAAAAGAAAAATTGAAGTTGAAGGTATAGATAAATGGCAGACCTACGTAATTATAATTGTTTTGAAATGTACAACCTGAATAAACGAGCTGTATGGATTGGAAAAGAGGAAAAAGATTTGTATAATCTTCCAAGTTGAAAGCGAAACTTGATGCGGAAGAATCCACCTCCTGATCCAAAAAATGATGGAAAATGAAGGAATAGAGCTCAGGACTGGCGGTGGAGGTGGTCAATTTTAGATATTTGGAAGAATCTGAGCCGGAATTTTGCATTGTGAACTTTGTGGGGTCTTGCCTGAGATAAATTTAAATATATTATATTGAATTATTGATTAATGAAGTTAATATTTATTTATAAAAGTACAGATTATATTGAAAATTGGCCGCGGGAGTGACTTTGGTATAGGTTATTAATGCGTAAAAATTAGTTTTTGTGAGGTTCGTTTTAATAGTAGGGTTAGTATTTGGCTAATTCACAATTAGTTAAATAAATAATTTTCGAGAAATTATCACCTTGTAGGCTGTCAAATAGAAAATATTCGATGAAAACTCACAGTTTTGAATCAAAATCGTATGCATTTTGATCTGGCGATTCAATGTGAATACATTCAAAGCATTAAATTGTTTTAAATTCACCCAATGATTTACTGCAATCAAAGGAAAACTGCAATAATCATAATAATATGACGCAGTCGGCTGGATAAAAAATCTATCATATCCAGCATGGCTCAGAAAAGCTCCATTTTCTATTGTTATATTATTATTTCCAAGCATTTTTTCCATTGTAATACATGATCCAATGTAAAAATCTCCTACAAAAACAGCAAAATTGTCTTGAAAAAAGCAATTGTTCATATGAACATAACTGCCAATTCTAATAACTACAGGGGATGCTTCTTTCATCATAGTGAGGTAGATATTTTCTATAAAGCCGGATTGAATAGTATTGCCTGTAATTGAATTAAATCCACTATGTTGATAGAAGGGTTGAGAGAAAAAATCCTCCAATGGCACTCCGTTATCTAAGAAATTGTTATTTTCCATCAAAATCCCCATACTTCCTTCAATATAGATGCAATTTGAAATTAAAAGATAATTTGTTGAGCAAGTATTATTGCTATAAATAAAGACATTATAAGGAAATTGGTCACCAGTATAAGGGTTAACCAATGGATTTGTCGTGTCATAATTTTCTGTATAAAGCAAACTTTTATTCAGAATAAATAAGTCATATGCTGTTTCCAAATAAATATCATTATTGCTTATTGTCTCTAACAAATTGTTGACTTTAAAATTGTAATATGTATAATAACTGGAAAAAGTTGTCGCCCATGTATTTTGAGAAGAAACCCCAGGGATATCATAAAACAAAGACGAAAATACAGAGGATTGAGTCGGACAAGCTGCAGGATGATTTGGTTCACATGAAATGATCACGTTTCCATATGTATTCGTGCAACCCACATTATTAGAGAATTGATTGCCATTTATTACGATGCTGACACAATCTAGTTGAGTGAGATCATTGGCATTCTTTTTAAAAACGATGTTGGCTCCGAAAGCATATGCTAGATTATTAGTGAATTTGTTGGAATTTATCATAATTGGATAAGAAGATGATGTTGTGAAGTCTTCAACAAAAAGGACCGAGCCGGTTTCTGCGATGATGGAATCAAATGTATTATTAAACATGATGAATTCTAAACAATTTTTAATATATCAAAAATAAATTTTAAAGGAAATTAATTACCATCATGTAATTCTCTAATGTATATTAAAGAACTGATCACTCTTTCTTCAGCTTCTAAATGTTGACGCATATGTTTATCTATATTGAGTTTATAGGAACTACTCGAAACAATATCGATGTTTTCTTCATTTTTATCGGGTGTGAATCCATGTGTGAATTGGAAAGGAGCACAATTATGTTGAAGATCAAGTCGATGATTCACTGAAGATAAGGCTGCCCTATTTAAATTATTTATTTTTTTCTTAATTTTCTTGATTTTACTCGAATTGATTGTTGCTGAGATGAATTTTGCCGTTGATATTGGTGACTCCCAGGAGAAGCCCTTCTTGGAAAATATTATAGTTAACATCTGAGCTGTCTGCGGTTGCAGCATTGCTGTTATAATTGGTTGTATAATCATATGTGTTGTAAAGATTAGTATCAGCGTTATTAGACGAAACATAACTATTTAATGGCACTCTTCGATATTGATAAGGATTAAAAGATTGAAAGGAACTTAAAGTGATATTGATTTGATGGCAATCTGTCGTTATAACATTGCTTAATCCAAAATAATGCGATTTGCAAGATACGCCTTTGTTTTTGCTAGTATAAGGGTTTCCTCTGTCTACATTATATCGAAGCCGATAAAAGGAATTTGGATTGACTGTTTTTTGGATTTCGAAATTCAGGGGAGGTGTATTGCTAATGAGCCCATTCACGAAAAACATATTATAGAAATAGTTATTTGTAATTGTGATGAACCCAGCCTCTTCGAAATAAATGAATGAGAATGCATGTTTATGTTGATAAAAGTTATAAATTGAACATCCCTTTGATTTATTTAAAAAATTTTTATATTTTTAAAAAAATGAATTTTTAATTTTTACAGTTATTGTCAATTGAGGGACCACCGGAATTGCCACATCCCTGATATATTGTAAGACAAAAAGGCCATTCGGTCTATATTCTAAGACATTTTTTTTATAATAATTCGGAGTTGAAGAAGAAGGATCTAAAGGATCCATATAAAACCAACTGCTTGAACTAGGCTTGCAAGCTGTTTGAGAAATTGTGCCAGTCAATGTAGGATCACAATAGGAGGAGTATTGGGTTCGGATAGTTGTATCAAATGCTTTCATAAGATCACCACCATGGAAATCAACATTTTGTAAAGTGAAACTATTTGTTACGAAAAAAAAAATGTAGGCAGATTTGAGATATATCTGGGGACGTTCATTGTTGCTGACGTCGTAACAATATGTGTTGTCAGACTGACCGAAATTCGTTTGGCATTTTTCGGCCGCTCTTAAATAAAATTAATATTTCCCTTTAAGAAATTTTTTGAACTGTATTGTAACTGTCGACAAAACTCTTTCAAACATTCGGCCATATAATAAACTCTTGGAGGAATCTGGGAAGCTATGTGTTAAATAAATTTGTCCTATTTCACCTGCCGAATTTTTAAATATGTAAATGGTGACCGTAATTGAAGTTTTTTCTTGAATATTCTGGTTATCTATGAGCTAAAATCAAAATAAATAAATGAAAAAATTTTCAATTTTTTTTATATTTATTTTTACATCTGTCATAATATCGTAAAAACTATCATAATAAGTTGTATAATCTGTCACAGTGTTCGCGCAAGGAGTAGTAGGGCACGCAGTTCCTTGTGGCCTGAGATAATATGTTAGAGTCGCTGTTGAGGATCTACTACTCATTGTAGAGCAATCTACTGCGCCGGTTGTAGAGAGTGCATTATAAAATGTGGTAAGGCTTGAAAATCTGGCTTTGGAATAAACACATTCAGTGCATAAGGTAGGATTGGCTTGACTGCATGAGAAACAATTAGTGGAGCAGGCTTTTAAAATTTGAATTCGATAAAATTTATTAAAATTTCTCAGAAAAATTACTCCTGCACTCGCTGGCTCCAGAATTGGAATAATAATAGTAGCCTTGATATGCACCATTAGTGTTAATGTAAAAGGCATCACAGCTGTAAGTTGTGACGTTCATGTATGCATTAGTGTATGTTGGATGTCTAATTACTTTTAAAACTTAAGAAAAATTTTGAATTAAAAATGAACTTATTCTCGATGAATCGATCACTTTAGAGCATTGATAGTCCGACGGGGAAACATTTGGGACACTTGTACAAGAGTTACATCCTTGACCACATTCTTTTTTTTATAAAATAAATGAAAATACCAAGAAAAGAAGCATACCATATAAAGACTCTGAAAGGAAAACTAAATTTGTTGGAATGGTGGTTTTTTGTGGAGGATTGCCAGTTGTTGTATATGCCATGCATTTTTGTTGGGTGCCATCCTGGGCATTTAGGACCCCATAGCTGGTGGCACTATACGGCTCACAGACAGTGCAAGTAAAACCGGAATAAGAGTTAGAATTGGGATATGAGCAAGATGAACATAGATCATCGATTATTGCGGTATAATCGGTTGAACCACAGGCGGAGCTCGCTGAAAAATGGTTAGAAGAAGGAAAAAAAAAGGAATTTGCTTTCAGCTGTCGATTTGAAGTACAAGGCGAGAATTAGCAAGATGTATGAAAAATGGGAGGGCATTTTTATTTTAATAATTTTGAAATTTTATAAAAAACGCAAACGATCAGGTTTTCCACACAAACCTAAAAATAGAAACCAATCAATAAAGAAAAAAATTTTCCTGAAAATGTTTAACTTTAAAAATTTTTCTCAAATTTCATTAAGTTAAAAATATTTTCCAATTATTATGTTTCATAAATAATTTTCATATTTGTAAAACATTAATTTTTTTTTGTTATTTTTTCAAATAATAATTTTCATTATTATTTAAAACCATCTGCAAATTATTTTTCTTTTTAAATTATAAATTATAAAAAAATCGTTCAATTATTTTTTTTTTTAATAATATACTCAAACCAATCTCGATGAATCAAAACAAGGGTGGAAATGTCGATATAAATAAAACTTTCTACGAGGAGCAGATCAAAACCTTAAAGGAACTGTTAGAGAATTGGAAGATTAAGTATATGAAATTGGAGAGCGAGAAGGTGATACAGCAGCCAGCAATTGAAGTGGTGAAATATGTGGACAGACCAGTCGATAAAATAGTGCAGAAAATTGTTGAGATTCCCATAGAAGTGGTGAAATATGTTGACAGGACAGTAGAGAAGATCGTGGAGAACAAAGTAGAGGTGCCTGTCATCAAGTATGTGGAAAGAATAGTTGAGAAGTTGGTCGAGAAGAAGGTAGATGTTCCTGTTGAGATTGTGAAAGTTATAGAGAATAGGGTAGAAGTGCCAATAGAAGTGGTGAAATATGTAGATAAGATCGTGGAGCGGCCTGTGGAAGTGATAAGAGAAGTGGTTAAATACGTGGATAGAATAGTGGAGAAAAAAGTGGAAGTTCCGGTCGAAATCATAAAGGAAAAAATAGTTGTTGATGATCGTAGAGTGAAAGAGCTTGAGAACCAATTGATTATGCTTGTGGAGGAGAATAAGAGATTGATGATAATAATGGAGAGTTCGAGAATAAAAATGATCAAGATGGGGAGTCAAATTGTGAATTTGGAGTATGAAAATCGAACCTTAGCGAATGACAAAGTTTATTTAGAGGGAGAAATTGTTGAATTAAAGAAGGAAACCTATAATTGGAGAGTGAAATATTCAAGTTTAATGGCATTAGGTCCAAATATCGTGGAAAGATTAGTAGATAGACCGATAGAAGTAGTGAAATTTGTGGATAGACCAGTGGAAAGGATAGTCGAGAGGAAGATCGAGATTCCAGTGGAGATTGTGAAATACAAGGATAATATCGTTGAGAAACCCATTGAAATTATCAAGGAAAAGGTCGTTGTTGATGAATGGAGGATACAGAAGATTGAAGGATATTTGACCATGGTGATAGAAGAAAACAAGAAGCTTCAAGTAACTTTAGAAGATTGGAGAACGAAAGTTATTCAGTTGGAGAATGAAAAGGCTGATTTGAAGATGAAATACATGACTCTAGTTAATGAAGGTCGAAGCTCGAAAGTGAGTGAGAAAACTCTAGAGGAAGAAAAAACAGTGGAGAAACCAATGGAAAAAACAATGGAAGTCCCAATGTTTGTTGAGAAAAGATTTGAGATAGAGAGACAAATCGAGATTTTGACTGAAGAAAACTGTAAAATGAAGATGAATTTGCAGGACTGGCGTGGTGCTTTTCCATCATTTGAAAGGGACTCTCGAGAACTCCAATATTTACGGACAGAGCTGGAGAAATTACGAAGCCAAGTTGAAAATAAGGAAGATTCAGGGAATGAGATTCATGATATGAAGGTGAACGAATTGACTCGTATCATTGCAGATTATGAATTAAGAATGAAAAAATATGAGCAAACCATTTCAGAAATGATAATGGAAATTGCATATCTTGACGAAATAAAGGGAAGAGTAGAGGGATTAAAGAAAGCTGGTTTTCAAAAAGAGGATGAGAACATTCTTTTGAGAGAAGAGATTAGAAGTTTAAACTCAGTTATTGCTAACTTGAGAAAAGAACTCGAGGATTGGAGAGAGAAATACTGCAAACTAGAAATCAGTTTCCAGGAAAAGAGGAACTCTGATTATGAAATGACCGAAATAAAGAAGATTTTGATGTTGAAGGAGAAGGAAATCGATGAATGGAAGAAAAAGTTCATTGAAGTATCAAATCCCTTGTCAAATAATAAAAAAAAGGAAGAGAAATTGGGGCAAAAAGAAGAAAGATATGGACAAATCGAAATATCCTTCAGTGAACGAGGTAAATTACATAAAGAGGGTCAACAAATCAACTATGAGAACAAAGGAAAGCTGGAAATATCCATGCAACAATCGCGAGATGATGACCAGAAATTATTCGTTTTTAATAATGAAATAGATAGATTGGCAAATGTGGCCAAAAAAGAGGTCGAAGACGTAGAAAAATGGACACAACAATTTATGAATTCCAAGAAGTTTTAGTTTTTTTTTTTGAAACAAAACCAGAAACAAAAAAATTTTTTAATTCAGGAAAAATTTCTAGATTTGATCAAGGAAAAATCTTGATCAAATTTATTTATAAACATTTTCGAAAATTTATTGAAAAAAATTTCTAATTTGCACCCCAAAAATACTCAACTTTTTATCTTTATTTTTTATCTGAATTTAAAGGACACAATTATTGAAAAAAATGAAATTGCATTTACCGTAATAGAATTTTTTTCATTTTTTATATTTTTTGGTTTTTTTATTTTTTTTTTATTTTCGAGTCATTTAAAATGACTAAAAAGGGTCAAGATTTTCAGCCCTAGGCCTGACGAAATTCGTTCGGCGATTTACAGTGAAATGATTCAAGATATCAGTCATAGCTTGCGAGACTTTCTTGGAGAAACCCATCTCCTAATCTGCGTTTCCAGAGTCTGCCTTTCGTGATTCGGAACTGATATTAAAATTGTTTTTGGATCAGAGACTCTTTCTGTGATCCCAAAAACCATGAATTTTCATTTTCACATTTAGGAACAAATTAGCTAAAAATTTAGTGGGACATTTTTGAACGGTTTGGCAAGTAATATAAGCAAGTCCCAATGGTCAAAATAATAGGGTTTCACAGGGGTTTTAATGAAGGTTTATGGTTTTTAATTCGATAATTTTCAATGGCGACCTTCTGTATCTCCCTCATGGAGCTCCAAATTTTTCCGTTAAGATGACTACTTCTGCTTCCTGTTCAAGGACTCTTGGCAGTAGCTTCACCATCTTGTTAGGACCCCCTCCCTTGATGTTAAGGGTAAAGGACTCTGAGTCCTTCGTTCACTTCTTTCTCCTTTTCTCTCAAAATTCGGATTTTTCGCAACCAATTTCCTTTTTAATTAAAAAATTGAAAAAATTAAAATAAACTAAAGAAGAGATTTTATATTAAAGAGGAGGTGATTCATCAAAACACACGTTCTGGTCCTTCAATTTCACTTTTGCGAGTTTCATTCCGCTTCTGGCGCAACTCTTCGATGCTTATCAGCTTTTCTTTCTGCTTTCCTTCTTGTTGCCTCCTATAATATTCTTGACACGCCTCTCTTTGATGCTCTAGAAGCCTTGCCTTTGCAAACTGTCTTTTCACAAATTCTGGCAGTTCTCTCATTTCTGGTAGCTGCTGTTCTGTTTGTGTTCCTCTCGCTCTGTGAAGGCTCTGGTTTTGACTATTACTTCAAAGAAATCATTTGAAGTTGTTCTATTAAAAGATCTCCATCCTTTCAAGATATTCCTCAAAATAAATAAATTACGATTTCATCTATCCCTTCAGGATGCCAAGGCCATGCAAAACAATAAAATGCTCAACCCATCCTCCAATAAAACCTTGAGAAATTTTATTGACAAAGTTGAAGGATGTAAAAAGGCATTCGCAGATGACGAAATAGGAAAACGAAGAAAACACGCTCTGATAGGGCAAACATTTTTAGAAAACTTTGATATTATACAATCCTCAGAATTAATGATCGTCAATCACCCATTGGAATTTGACAATTTTAGGGCCAAAGACATTATTGCATTAAAAAGTATTGTAATGAACATCAATGATGAAAAGACAAAAATTGAACAAGATGAGTTCGAGGATGATAATCATGAATGTGATGAGGATTTGGAAAAATTTTCATGCGAAAATGAAACTTTGGTAGGATAAAACATGAAAAAATTCCATTTTTAAAAAAAACCATTAATTTTTTTTTTTTGGAATCCTTTTTTCTACTTTTTGTCTTCTCTAAGCTATCTACTCAAAGTGGCAGGCTACCAATGTGATATTGATTACCACCATTTCAGCTTTTGATCATTTTTATCATTTTTATCGGCTTTCTTGATATCTTTAAGGACCCTTCATTGAAAATCAGTGGGTCATTTTCAGTGTTGTTGTCTTTAATTTTCTCAAAAAAATTCCATTAATTAAACCAAATCATGAAATTTTATTAATAAATGCTTTTAAATTTTCATCTAAATGAATTTTTTATCAAAATCGCTTTTCTTTAAATTTCAATAATTATTTTCATTTTCATTTTATTTAAAATTCCTCATTTTTTCACAATTTTCATTTCTTTCTCAGTTAAAAAGAAGCTCGCAATCCCATACATGAACCCTCCTGATTTCCCTCCTTCCACTGCTTTCAAAGCCATCCCTGGGTTATTCCTTTCCTCTTCTTTATTTATTACTAAATTCTCATTTTTCTCACTTTCTTTATTGATATTTTCATTATTTCCCTTATTATCTTTTTGATTATTATCCAAATCCGCCTCTTTCTTCATTAAATTATCTATAATTTCCTTATATTTCGCTAATTCTCCATTAAGTTTATCAAGACTTTCCGCATTACTTATCTTCAATAAAGTCTTTTCCTCTTCAATATTCTTCACTTTTTGCTTTAAATTCATGGTTTCCTCATAAAAGTCCTTTTTATTCAATTGTCCATATAAATTATCATTTTCCTCTAGAAGTTTCTTCTTTTCTCTTAATAAAGAGTTATTAAATTCCTCCAAATCCTTACATTTCCCTTCTAATTTCTTCAAATTCTCAATGGTTTTGCCCATTTCCTTCTCATTATTCTCCAATTTCTCTATAGCTTTTGACTTTTTCTCCAAAACCCTTTGCAAAGTCTCGATTTCTACCTTAGAAACCCTCGAATTTTCCGATAAATTCCTTTCAATTTCCTCTTTAAGCCTCTCATTTTCCCTCTTCATCTCCTTTAAGCTTTTAGTCGTATTATTTATATTGTTTTCTAAGTCCTTTTTCTCATTTTCAATATAAAAAACCATCTTCACCTTTAAATCCTCATTTTCCATGAAGAGTTTCTCGTTTTCCTCTCTGAATTCATTGATTTTATCGAGGTTTTCTCTCAGGATTTCTTCATTTCCTTGATTCTTCAATAATTTTATCCTGAGATTCTCATTTTCTTCCTTGAGTTTCTCAATAAGTTCCTGATATTTATGGGTTTCAGCCTTTAAAACCTCGAACTCCTGTTTCGAAAGGTTTATTTCTTGAGAAAGTCTAACTTTTTCCTGTAATAAAAGTTCTTCATTTTCATTAGAAATCTTGAGTTTTTCAGAGAATTCATTGAATTTTTTTTCTTTATTCTGGAAATCGGTTATATTAAGTTCAAAGGTCTTGATTTTATTGAGTAAATCCTCTTCATTTCTCTTCATTTCTTCATAAGAGTTCTCATAATTCCTATAATCCTCTTGAATTCTCTCGATTTCCTGGTTTTTCTCAAGAATTTGATGCCTCAGCTCGTTTTTCTCCTCAGAACCTATATTCCTCAAATTAATAAGCTCTTTCTGAGTCTTTTCTAGGGCTTTTTCTATGTTTTCCAAGTCTTTTAATTTGTTTTCGAGATTTCTGAGTTCTATATGAGTATTTTCAAAATTCCTTTGATTTATTGAGGAATTTTCCTTCTCTTGAGCCAATTCCTCAACCAAATTCTCGTTTTTCTCCTGTAAATCATTCATTTTTCTCTCAAAAAGCTCCAAATTCTTGATATTCTCATTGTTTTTCAGTAGCAAGATGTTATTTTCTCTATGGAGTTCTTCGATTTCTCTTTTAAATTGTCTATTATTCTCCTGATTTATCTGTTCATTTTGAGCAAAAAGCCTTTTTTCTCTTTGAATTTTCTCTAATTCCTCCTTCAATTTCTCATATTCCCCTTGAACGGAAGTCTGTGAATCCTCAAGACTTCCTTTTTCTTCTTTTAATTGAGAAACCGCGGTTTCGAGTTCCAGGAATTTCAAATCTCTATTTCTAATGATTTCCCGAATCTTATTGCTAATTTCCTGATTTCTAAGCTTTAAATCCGCGATTTCAGCTTGATTTTCCTTGAGTTTTTTCTCAGATAAAAGTCCTTGATTTCTCAAGGTTTCGAGATCTGATTTTAAAGCCTGATTTTCTGAGTCTAATTGCGAGAAAGTCTTGCGGAAATTCGAGAATTTCTCAGCAGTTTCTGAATCGAATTTAGCGATTATTTGCTTCAAATGGCTGGATTCTGAAGAAATCCTGAGGTTTTCATTAGAAAGATCTTTGATTTTCGCTTCTAAATTCACGTTTTCCTTCAGAAGTTCAAGGTTTTTGGCTTCATTGGTCTCATAATCGCTGATAATTGATTGTTTTTCTAATGAAGTTTTCTCTGAAATCGTTCTAAGCTTCTCATTTTCTAGGACTTTTTCTTCTAATTGTTTCGCAATAACCTGGATTTTGGCCTGAATCAAGGATATTTGGCTGTCTTTCATTGAAATTTCTGATAGAAAATAGTCTTTTTCTCTGGAATTGGCTTCTCCTGTTCTTTCTAATTCATTAGAGAAAAGTCGAATTTTCAAGTCTTTTTCATTTAAGAATTCCTCAGTTTTTTGTGACAATCTAGAGAATAAATATTTGAATTTTGAGAGGAAATTCGAGATATTTTGGATTTCTAAGGATTCGATTTGTAAAATCGCGAAAAGTCTTGATAAATCTTCATTTTTCATGAGATTTTCCATATTTCCTTGATTTTCGAGAAGTTCCTTTGAAAGATCCTCGATTTTCTGGGTCACAAAATCGAGCTTTTCTTTCAATTCCTGCTTTTTCAATGTGGATTCCTCGATTTTCCCTTTTAAGAAAATCTCGCTTTCTATCGATTTCTGGGCTTTTTCCTCTGAAATCCTCCTAATTTCTTCGATTTTTTTCTTTAAATCCAGGATTTCTTTGTTTTTTTCTTCTATTTTGGCCTCTTTATTATCCATAAATTCATGAATTTCCTCAATTTCTCTATATAAATCCTTGATTTTCTCCTCAGAATTAGCCTGAATTCTTAATATTCCATTAAATCCTTCATATAAGGTCTTTTTCTCATTAAAACCTATAGAAAGTCGCTCCATCAGCTGTTCTATAATCCCAATGTAAAAGCTTCGATTTTCTTCTATATTTCTTTCTATAAACTCCATTAATTCCTCATGATTTTCCTGTGAAAATCTGACGATTTCTTCATATTTCAGGCTATATTCAGGCTTTTCTATAGGGTCTTTTTCAATAAAACCCTCTTTTCGCGAATTCATGAGAATCCAAAGATTATCTCTTAATATATTGAAGCATTTACTTTGTAATTCGATAATCGAACCTTCCAATTTCAGGTTTTCCCATGATTTCGCTGTCAATTTCAAAGCCAATTCCTCAATTTGCTCATCAGAATGGTCTTTTTGCCTGAGATTTCTTAATAAATTCTCTTTATTTTCCTCATTTTTGGACATAATTCGTCTTTGGAAATTGTTGAATTCCTTGATTTTTGAATCAAAACAAGGCTTTATTTCTTCTTCTAATAATTTAAAAGGGTCGATTTTTTTGATATTATGAATGAAATCGAGTTCCGAATAGAAAACTTCGTTTTTCTTGAGTCTTTTCTCTAAGAAATCGTTGATTTTCTCCTTCATGTTTCTTACGATCTTCTCGAAATGCAACGAAATCCCTTCAGAATATCTCCTTTTCTTCAAATTTGTCTTATTCCCTTCATTATCTTTATTCGCTTGAATTTCGCCTTCTTCAATTTTATAGGCATTTTCATTAGGATTGAAAATGGTGAATTTCTCTAAATTTTTCTTATTGGGTTCTTCTTTCTTCTTATGAATATAGCTTCTGGCAGGAGGTTTCATGAGATAATCTCTTTGATTGTTTAAATTATTATCTTTTTCTTGATCAATTCTGTTTTTTTCAATATGAGCTGATCTAGAACTCGTCCCTATAATCATAGGAGGCGGTATTATTTCCTCAGGTTCTTCTTCTTCCCCTTCAAAGATATATTTCTTTTTCATTGGATCATATCGGAATTTCGATTCATCTCCAAGCTTCATTTCAGTGGCTCCTGAGGCGAGATCATCGAGATCAGTGCCTTTTTTCTTCGAGAAGATGGATTTCATCTTAGAAAAGAAACTATTGGATTTCTTATTAGAGGATTCTTCGCCTTGGCTTCTGACATGAGGACTTTCTTGATAATCGGAAGGGTCTTTTTTATTGGATTTGAAAGATTGAGTGCCGGCTTCTATTTTCTTATCTAAGGACTTCATTCTTTTATCGATATCATCATCTTCACTTTCGAATTCATTCTTTTTGCTTGAAAAAGATGAAAGATTCGTTGTCAAGTTCTTTACAAATGAATCCTTATTCAGAACCAAACCATTTAAAGCTTCTTTAAAAGAGGCATTGACTTCTAATTCAAGAGAATTCGCACTTTCCATGAATTCTTTAGGTATTTTTATCTCAAAAGTCTCAAACATTGTTGAGAAATGATGCCTTAGACTAGAAAATTCGAAGTTTTCAATAGAACTTTGATTAGAAAAGGAGTCCTTCAGTTCCTGGAGAAGAGAACAATAGGCATTCGAAATCGATATAGCGAAATTCTGGGTTAAATTGGCCAAGAGGTTATTAGTTTCTGAATTTATCAGAGAATCCAAATCCTTGATTTTAGCCTCAAAATCGTCTATTGTAGAAAAACAGAGATGTTGAAGCTCTTTTTCATATAAAAGCAAGGATTTATGATAAGTTTTTATGCTGGAAATCTTGGAATCGAGATTAGAAAGCAAAGAATCTAATTTTGTTTGAAGAATTTGCTCTCGGGAAGTGAGCCGGGATTGGAATTCGGATTGTAGAAAAACAGCTTGTTGTGATAATTCAAAGAAAATTGGGTTGGAAGAAACGAAATTATTAGAAAGCATATTTTTTTGGTATGAGGTTTTAGGATTTTTTTGGTTTTTATGAGAAAAATGAAAAAAATTTTGATTTTGAATGAAATTTATAAAAAAAAATTTATTGAAAATAAGTTTTTTAGACGTGGAAAATTAAATTTGCAGGAAATATTTGGGTTTTTTTTCAGGAAATTCAAAATAATTTTCAAACAAAATTCCATTAATTAAACCAAATCATGAAATTTTATTAATAAATGCTTTTAAATTTTCATCTAAATGAATTTTTTATCAAAATCGCTTTTCTTTAAATTTCAATAATTATTTTCATT
>Ga0302186_10002401_pt1 | contig 14434 bp, 7 predicted proteins | sample II_Bog_E1_2_FD_198782 | JGI IMG/M metagenome (GOLD analysis project Ga0302186, IMG submission 198782) | Peat permafrost microbial communities from Stordalen Mire near Abisko, Sweden - II_Bog_E1_1 | ecosystem: Environmental > Terrestrial > Soil > Wetlands > Peat | place: Sweden: Abisko, Stordalen... | reverse complement strand
AACCCCAACCCCAACCCCAACCCCAACCCCAACCCCAACCCCAACCCCAACCCCAACCCCAACCCCAACCCCAACCCCAACCCCTTCATTTTTTATTTAAAAATAATTTTCATTATTCATTATTGAAATAGTCAATGCAAATGTAGAATCCACTTCAGTATTTATTAGATTTACGCAATAAATAATTTCTTTCTTTTGATGATAATAAGATTAAACGTTTAAATATATAATAAATTAAATATGAAATAATGGTTAAATTAATAAACTGCTATCAATTTGCAAAAGCTGATTAATTTGATTTGAATTACAATAAAATGAAAGCGAAAAGAAGAAGACAATTCATTGATAAAATATTAGCTTAATAGCAATAATAAAAAGTAGAATTAGGTATTTTTATTAAAAATAGATTGTCAAGATCTTCATGATGAATAAATACTCTATATTGGCTTGAAAGCCTCGAATAAAATTTCAATTTTAAAACTAAGAAGATATCTCTTAATTCAGATTATAATTTAATATCGTCTTTAGGAATTTTATATTTAAAAAATGTTAAATGGAATTATCTACATTAAATTAATCTAAGTATATTTACAACTATAGTCAGATTTTAATTATATTGGCAATAAGGGAGCCAAATATCTCACAATGATAGATTTACCAAAGTTGAAAATAGTTTCTTTAAGTATTTCTGAGGATAGTTAGGTAAAAATAAAATAGGAAACAGTGGAGTATTTCATATATCGAAAGGTCAATGGAAAAACCTTTAGGTTATGAATCTATGTAAATTTTAGAACACATAGCTTATAATCAAATAAATCAAATTGGAGTTAATCATCTAATGAAGGGAAATTGGTAAAAATTAAAGTCTATCTTTTTGAGTAAAATATTTATTACGAAGATGAAAACTATTTAAATTTAAGTTCTAAAAGAAAATTTGTAATTGCTGATTGGAGATTGCTTCATAATATATATACTCAGAACTAATCTGTTCTTGTAAATGAGTTAAATTTTGACCTATCTGAAGTTTAATCTGTATAACAAGATTTATAACGTAAATTTCCTGAAATTCAAATTTTATACATTTGAATGCAATGCAATGATTAAAAAATCATCATATAAACTATTTTCTATTCTCTACACTGAAATCAATTTTAACCTTAAAATTAATTCGATTATTACTTTATTTAAAGTATTTTAAATTCTCGATAAAATTTATTTGATATAAATACTACTTCATTTCTAAATGTAGTTTATTGAGGAAAGAATAAATTTTAATAAATTAGAACTTAGAACTATAAGGAATTAAAGGCTAAATTGAAGAAATTTATTTGATTTAAAATCATTTTTCAGTTTGCTCTCAAATGTGCAATTCCTTGACTCACAAATGAACGAAGATATGATCCGGCCTTTGATAATATACTCTGAATATCTGACCAGAAAATTGTAAAAACTGAAATTAAACCATCAACGAACCCTTATATACAGAGCCATCCAATTCCTAACAAACTAAGACCAAGAATAACTAAGACAATTGCAATTGATTTTTTTGGATTTTATTTTATCCAACTCCATATGTTGTGGATAAATTACCTTATAGGCGAAGATACTGGATTCTAAGGAAGGTTATTTAAATTAATGAGTGCTTAATTTTATTGACCATTCATCAATAAATGTTGGGTAGTTCTTAAATGGTTTTCCAATTGGTTTTGCTGATTCTGTCTTTACCTTTCATTATTTCTTAAACGTTAATTTTATGCTCTTAATTCTTCATAAGATTGATTACCCTAATTTGCCTAAGTAGCTTGACGAGCCTGAATGAATTAATCGGTCGGTAAATTCATAAAAAGAATTATTGATTAATCTAATCAATCAATTAATTAATTAATGAAAAATTATAAAGGATAAAGACAATCTTTTTTCAATAATGATTTACATTTAAATATTTTATGCAAACAAATGAAGGGTAATTGAAATAAATTGTTATTTTTTTTTAATTTACTTATATAAATAAATGATCTTCATTTATTCAATGAATATTGTTATTGTAATATTTTTTCTTTTTGTTTGGACTTTTCTTAACAGCATCACTGAAAGAAGTCCACTAAGTACCAACTGTACCACTTCTACTCCCCAAAGCAATTCCCCATCGCTCATGATTAAATTTAGTTAATTCTCCTTGCATTAATTGATTCTGAATTTTTTCTCTTAGAGCTGAACCTTCATGCTTCTCCATAATTTAAAGGAGTATTTTATTAGCATCTCGATTTCTAAACATTTAAATGATGGCATCTGAATTAAGAACATTTTTTAATCTCATAAGGGAGTCTTTGCTGGTCCAGTAAGTATTGATGCATTTAAAAATTACGGCACTCGAATATTTTTGTAGTGAAAATTGGGTAAATTTATCAATAATTCTTTCAGTTATTGCCACACATTTTTCCTGCCCGAAAAGCTCATAGCAAAATTGAAGCACATAATTTCCATATGGATCACCAATAATTTTATCAATATTAAAGTTAACAGAGTGGATAATTTGTCTTCTCATTTCTATTGCAAGATTTTCCCTTTTAGTATTTTCTAAGTCACTTACTCTTCTAATCATTTGCTTAATTACACACATTGCATTTTTATCCAAGGCATAACTTAGCAGATCTTGATTTACTATCTACATGAAGCTAACAGTATGAGCCAAGGGGAATAAAGCGATTATCTTTTGTAAAAAATGAGTTGCATTTGGATGCTGGGCTAACAATAGGAAAGTAGGTCTAATAGAGTTGCAAGCTTGCTTATACTATTAATCAGTAGTGAACAGGGCAATTAAAGTTTGAAGAGAGTGAGTTCCTTGCTTGTTTCTGGCTATACCTGGAATATCAGAATGCATTCTCTCTAAAATTCTCAATCTCTGTGGGAGAGTACAGACTCCTAGCAGTTTTTGTATCATGTAATTGGCGTATTAATGAATTATTAACTCTGGCAGTTCATCCCATAAACTACTGATAATCTCATCAACCTCTCTAGATGTTGCTTCTCCTAACCATCCTTGAAAAACTCGAGATTGAGTATTCTGTCTGACATACTCTCCTAAATTGCCTGAGCTAATCAATTTTTATAAATCAACTTTTTCTCTATCAAAAGATCTTTAGCTAAGAGCTTCGCTGTTATTGACGCTCCTTTCTTCAGCTCCCCTTTGAGAAGTCCTTTCACTCATAAGCTAGGTAATTCTTGAGCCTCTTCTGCTTTATTCTTAATCTGATGATTCATCAGATTATCCAGCCGGTAACTTCACCTGTATCCTCACGAGTTAAACAATAGGAGTTCCAGTATCAAGGGGATAGCGATATTTGATATTCATTTCATCGATAGTCTTCAGCTGCTATTATTTTGTACCGATTATTCTCATTGTCACCTATAGGTCATCAGTGTATGCCTTTATATATTGAACCTAATTTCCATTCAATCTGCCCACATTGATGATTGCTCTCTTATTTGTTTTGCCTTATTTATCTCCTATTTCAATTAAATTGATAACGATTTAAAAGTCTGGTAAAGGAAATGCAACAATATTAGGGCTAAAACAATCTGATTCTTGACCATTTCTAAGATCCCAATTTATGAAGGAACCAGTTGATTTGAGCTTGGTCCAAAGTTTAGCAAAACTAAATCCTCCTAGAGGATGTAAAATTTATAGCTCAACATAGAATTATTTACCTCCCAAAGCAATTGAACGAATTTGGTTGACAAATGCAATTGACTGTAGTCTTGCTTATGAGCCTTATCCAACCCCTAATACTCGACTCTCATTATCTGAAATACAGCTTTAGTGGGACAAATATTGCTTGCGTCTTTGCTGTGATTGATACATCAGAGATGAAACGTTTTTTGCAACATACTTACCGCAAATAGGACAAAAAGGATTGGCTTGACTAAAATCAAGAGGATACGATTCTTTGATGAAGCTTTGAGGTATTTTTACGAATTATTTTTAAACATTGTTTGGATGATTTGATGCATCGGAGTGATAGGGACTGAGCTGTATGTTTGACCCTCTGCTTTTTTTGCCGTTAGATACCTCATCCCTATCACTATTAGTATCGAGCAAGTTCATGAACCTGTTACCGGGCATAATAAATATAATAGCTTAGTAATTTTATCTCCTTAGACAAATAAATTCATCAAAAGTTAATTGAATTGATACTGCTAATGATAATAATATCTGCACCATTAATATATTGCTGATATTTAACTATTGTAACTATTCGATAGAATTTAAAATAATAAAAGAAGTAAAATCAGAAATTATAAATATTTCTTGAGAATATTGGATCATGATAACTATTATAGAATGACCCTTTATTAGATTTCTACAATATATATATAAATAATGATGAATAGCAATTATAGAAATTTATTTTTAGAATCATTTACTGTTATATACGAATAATTAGGATTAATAATATATCTATCTTTTTATAATAGTTAAATTTAAGACAATTTTTATTTTAAAAAGTTAATTGAAAGCAGAACAAAATTTATAATGGTTTTGGTTATATAAGTTTGACATTATCTAATGATTTAATTGCCTTTGTAGCTCAGCTGGGAGAGCGTAAGACTGAAGATCTTAAGGTCCGTGGTTCGATCCCGCGCGGAGGCATATTTTTTATATTCATTAAATCAAAGAATAATATAATTAATCATTTTACCTTTAGTATTGAAAGAGAATTTGTATTTTTATAAAGAATTATCTTTGTCAATATTTTATCTCTTACTTTTAATCTATTATGGGATCTTGAAAGAGTCTACAAAAATTATATTTAGACATCTTTTCATTTTTTGATTGTTCAATTGAGTTACGGATCTAATATTTACAGTTTTCCTGCTGTATCTCACAGATTATAGAATTTATATAAAATATGAATTACTTGAATTAAGTAATGCTTGCAAACATCGAAACTACTTGTTGATTTTCTTCTAAATTCTGAAAATGTATTGACTAATTAAGATATAATTTGTCCTTTATTTTTATTTCCAAATTTTTGATATTTTATGTCAATTTAAATAATAAATGACAAATCGAGATATATTTCAGAATCTGAAAATTAGTATTCCCTTATTTGTCCCTTTTCTATCTAATCCTTCTCTACCCTCAGACAAAATGTTGAAAGAAAATGATCATATTGATCATATAATAAAAAATATATTTTCATTTCTATTTACAATCTTTTTAAGACAATTTTCGCTTTCTTGGCTTAAAATTTAAAAGATCTTGTTTTATATTTAATACGTGCCTTTGTAGCTCAGTTGGGAGAGCGTAAGACTAAAGATCTTACGGTCCGTGGTTCGATCCCGCGCGGGGGCATATTTTTGATTCTTGTTAAATCAAAGTATAATATAGCTAATCGCTCTAAATGTCGTATTAAAAGATTAAAGTGTTACAAGTCTTATCCTGAACAATCTTTAATTTTTTACTATGTTCATTGATAAATTTTATTGAAAAGGTTTTGATAATTTATATTTATGCATTTTTTATGTTTTTAATTAAATAATTAAGTCAAGTTGCTAAGTTTAAAGTTTTCATCTTTCATTCCATCTATTGTGAATCGTATATCGAATTTAGACTTCTCGATTTCAGCAATATTTGTGAATATTGAAATTGATTTTATATTTACTTGTAAATACCAATTAGGCCTCGCCTAAATAGGGACTCGTAAGTAGTTGTATTTTCTTTCCATAAATTGATATTTTATCTGAATTTTTCAGAAAAAATGACAAATTGAAAAGCATACAAAGATTGTAAAATTATTATTTCTCGTTTATTTCTTTTCTATATTTGTCCTTTTTTTGCTCTAAACCAAAATGCTGATATGTGTGTCAAAAACGAAGCATGCTTCTGATGATATTGAGCATATCATCAAATCCTATATTTCCATAACTATTGTCAGTCTTATTTAAGACAATTTCCACATCTTTGCTTTTATTTGTGTCAATGATATTTGATGTTTTAATCAATATCCTTGGTGGTTCTGCCAAATTACCTGAACTATAAAAATGATATTTAATATATACGAGCTAAATTCTAAATATTAAAAAAAAGATAAACAATATTTATCAAAACAATTAAAATTGAGAATTACCATATTGATTAATTAAATAAATAAATATTGGATATCAACAATGATTTTAGCTTGAAGCTTGGAATTGCACAATTTAATATCTTTTATGTTCTGCCAACTTATTGTTTGCTTATTTATTCTTTTTGCCGGTGTTGGCTAAATTAAATACATTTTAAATTGGCCTACCTTCATTCGTCTTATTATCTTATGATGTATTTGACTCTATTGTCTATTTACTTTAGATTAAATCTAATAAATCTTAAATTTAATCAAGAGTCTCATTCAAATCTATTGTAAGTGGAATAGCATCTTAGTCAATAGATGATAGTTGCTGATTATTATTCTTATTTGCAGGATATTTCTTCTCCTTATACTAAATCGATGCTGCTGATTTTGTTGATAATGGTTATTCATATGTTTATCTTTGAATTTATTGAATTATATATCCCAGCTCAAAGTCTTATTTGCTGACTCCGTCTAATTGTTTTTATTTAATAGAATCATTCAATGAAGAATACTCAATGAAGGCATTATCTTTTAATTCTCCATTTATTATTGCAATTTTATCTAAATTATTAAATTTGTTTTCTTCTTTTGATTTTTAAGTTTCTGTTTATTGACACTTTATGTTGGCATTAATATTCGTTCGTATTTGAGATTTTTATAATTTGAATGATTCATCATCACTTGTATCCACATAATCTGTTGATAGTATTCTATGAAATATTTATTTTGTCAGCATCAAAAGATTTGTATTATTTGTTGAAACAAAGGAAAGTGGCTTACTGTTTTGATGTCGTAAGTACTATTCTCTTGATTAATGGCAAAATTATGACATTTAATCCTCAATTAATATTGCATAGCTCTTTAATTTATCATTATTTCGTTCGGTATCACCCTCTGTGATTTAAATATTGCCAATTATGCGTTTGGAAGGGGATTTTTAAATAGAAAATTAATTTGCGCTTCTCTTTCCTCTAAACTGAGAGTAAATAGTTAATCTCATATCTTACAGGACTGTCTTTTATAATTGGCATATTTTTTAGCGGCTAAATCAAAAATCTTTTACTTCTCGATGTTCTACTTCGATTTGATGCGTATGATTATTTTTACTAATTGAACAAAATAGCATTATTTTTGAAAGATTTTACATATTCTAATCCAAAAATCAGCATGCATGATACCTATGCCAAAATGTTTCATGTAGGTAAGAACTTATAACTCATCTCTAACCTGACTTGCGTAAGTAATAAGGATCTCATAAAGCCTTGTTTCATGCAGTGGTTATTATTTTTTAAGAACCTCTTCGAGACTTTCGTCCAATGACATATACTTTTCAAATTAACACTAATCGATATTTTGGTTCAAATTAAAATTGGATTGTATAAATTTAAAATTAACAGCCTTTATTTATTCCTTTTCTGACATTAAAAATTTACAAACATCCAGCCAAGTCGTCATCTTCATACACACAAAATTGGCAATAAATATATATATCTAATATATTCATCTCACTGGCCGTCCAATCTTTTTCATATCAGTCAGCAGCTCTGGATTTCTGGACTATTTGAAATGAGAATCCCAAATTCCATAAGTTTCCTCTTCCATCTTCTCGCATTTATACCCATCTAAGCACCAGTAAGCCCAATCCAGATCTAACTCTCGAACATATCTAATAAAATATTTCCATGAATCATCTTGAGTATTATTTCCAAATTATCCAATCAAAAAAGGCACTCCAAGTCCTCTCACATAAAATTGTTCGTTAAATATTTTTTATCTGAACCATTCCTCGCTCATTAGTGACCATAAAATATTGCTTGGGCCCCAGGAAAATCCATAAAAATGACCACTATAAACAAGTTTATTGGGAATCCTTAAGGTAATAGGATGATTCATTACTCCAGTCAAATCAAGCTGATAGTTGATACCCCCAACAATAATTAACCAATGGGGAGCTATTTTTTGAATTCTATTTCCTATTGTTTATGCCGCCTGCCTCCAATCAGTTTTAATATTTCCATCTCCCCAAGTTGGTTTGCCAAATTCAGATTTACGAATTTCATTTCGAAGATCCATACCAATAACCCTTGGATTATTTTTATATCTTTCAGCTATTTGCTACAAGCAAGTGAAAAATTCTTCTTAAGGATATTCATCATTCCACCACAGTCCATCTCCATCATGGTCAGAGCAGCACCATTGCGATTTGCTTGTATGATTATTAAGATACACCATTAGTCCTTATTAAGTCAAAGCCTGAATTGTCGCATCAAAAATTTAGATAGCTGTCTTTCCAAAGAGATCAGGGTTGCTTTTTATCAGTTATCTATCAATGAAATTATTTTATCGAAACAATTGCAGCGAAAAAGTCAATCTGACAGAATTCATTCCGAATTTATGACGAATTTCATAGCACATCTATCGCAGAGGACGTTTGTCAAGGCCTCCAACACAGTGTCTCTTCATATGACCACCAGACCAATTTCCGCCCGCCAATTTTACTCTTCTTCCAGTCGAGTCGACAATTTTCATGTCTTTTGTCGATAGAGGAAATTTAATATCTTCAACATCAAACAAGGCCTTCTATGATTTGAATTCTTTCTGAAGTTTAATATATGTTTCCATGAAACTTACGTCTCGATATTTGTTAGTATTTCCCATGCAATTAAATATAAATTTTGAAGCAAAGATTACGATTTTATTATTTTGAGCAATAAAAGCTTTATCGATTAATGCTCTATTGTTTTATTTGAGTAGTTTTGATGAAATTACTTTAATTTGATTGTTTGTTTTTTTAATAAAAAAGCAACACTAGTTTTCAATTTTAACTAATAGAAAAAAGGATTAAAGAAACAAACTTGGAAAGTTTTGCAAAAGTTTATTGAAATTGCTCATGAAAATTTGATAACCTTTTTGCAATAGCATATAAAATATATTATTTTTTTTTTGTAATTTTAAAAGCTTAGATATTAAAGTTTACCTATTTATAAATAGGAGTCAATTCAATATTTATGCATACTATTAATTTGGACTATCATTAATTATAAGAGCTTATAAAAAGTATAAAATGCTTGAGGAGAAAATAGAGCCTAAAATGGTTTAGGAAGGAGCAGAAGAACCAAGACAAGTGTCATTGGTAGACCCTATAATTCCGGAGAAAGCAGAAGAATAAGAATCAAGACAGCTTCAACAGGATATAATTCCGAAGAGAACCGAAGAATAAGAATCAAGGCAGCAGGAAATAATTCCGGAGAAAGCAGAAGAATAAGAATCAAGACAGCTGCAAAAGGATATAATTCCCAAGAGAACCGAAGAATAAGAATCAAGGCAGCAGGAAACAATTCTGGAGAAAACAGAAGAAAAAGAATCAAGACAGCTGCAAAAGGAAATAATTCTGGGAAAAACAGAAGAATAAGTATCAAGAAAATAATACGAATCTATGGTTGATGAATACGAATATGTGTCAGGACCACAACAAATCCCTATGAGCTAGGATTTGAAAGCAAAAATTGAAGAAATAGGCTGTTCCTCCAACTATGCTCATTACAACAGCTACACTGCTGAAGATGGCAATTAAATTTGGGCAGGAGCTCTTACTCTTGCTTGGAAAGAATTGTTATAAAAGTACCTTAAAAATGAGCATCTTGCCATAAGTGGTGATAATAAAGAGATTGCAACAAACTTTAATGAATGCTCATTTAATAAATCATTCATTGATGAACAATCCATTTACATAAAAAGCGGGTTTGGACAGCAAACTGTTGTATAGATCAATGATGGAATGGCAAAAAAATTCCCTGAATGCTCCTTTAGTCCATTGGCCGTACACCTTAACGATAAAGATCTTATAGCTTATGCGTATTTGTTTAAAAAATTAATCTTCGACGTAGAATTTGAAAGACATTAATATAAGAGGCTAACATTCACTGGAAAAAATACAGAATAAAAACAAGTTGACTCATTTTTTGTTGATAATGCTAAACAAGCTGCACAAGTTCAAATTCACAAATGGGTCAGCGATTAAGACTTCATTGTGTCACTTAAAAACAGTTCTCCATCCGATAAAATTTTTCTCTACAAGCCTCCAAAAGAATCTAAGTTAGGGGTGGGAGAAGTTATTAGATAAATTGTTATCACTGAAATTACAAATGAAAATGTTAAACTCTAAGAGTTCAGAAATGAGATTGATAAGTTTGAAATGCCAATCCTTGATTTGAATTATACACATTCTTACAAAGAGCTTATTGGAGCTTCTATTGTGAATGATTGTACTCTTAAAGGATATAACTTCTCCTAAGTGGCTGAGGGATTAAAGCTGAAAATTGATGAAAAGGGAGTCCGGTGCTAAAATTATGGCTTTATGATTGTGAATGAATGCGCAATATCAGGACCAAACCCAAAGAAATTACATTTTGATCGCCCCTTCTGGATTATAATGAAAGAGAATCTCAAGCACCCATATCTGTGCATCCAGATCAACAATATCTGATGAAATCAATCCAAATTAAAAAATATTCATTATAAAATTAAATAAATTGTCTAAAAGAATACTATCTGTTTTTATTCCTCTAATTATTTTAGCGGCATCATTAGTTTGATGACCTCCGTAATTATAAATAAAATCATTGAAAGTATAAATTGTCAGTCATTTATGAGTTTATAATCTAAAAAGGATTTACTGACTTTCCAGGAGACAAGAGCATTCTTTTTGCAGCTTCAAGAGATACTTCATTTTCGTTAGCGGGGCCCTTCTATTCGCTGCGCTGTAGCTCTCTTCCAATTTTTGTTTTACTATACTCTATAATAACCCAGGGTAAGTGGATGGCAATAGAATTTGACTTTGTTATCAGAGAAAGGGACCCTTTTACCCGTATGACCCCAGGCCCTCTTTCTGTTTATTATTTAATAATCAATTTTATAAGCTATTAATTTAACTTTAAATTATGTCCATTGATTCTTACATCATTAATATAAAAATATGGAACCAATCAGCTAGGAGCAAATCAAGGTAATTAAGGTAATTAGTATTGAATCATAGATATTGTTCGCGCAATTTAACTAACGGTTAGACCAGCATTTCATTTTCATCCAGCGATAATTCCATAAGACAAACTAACATCTGGATCGGATAAACCAAAATTGGAACTAACCTATGAGCCGAATAGAGGCAAAGATGGGCAGGATGGAGATTGCCATTAATAACACGAACTAACATATGGGTCGGATGGCCGAACAAATGGACCTGACGGGCGCAAAGATGGACCGAATGGCCACAAAGATGGACCGAATGGCCACACAGATGGACCAAATGGCCACACAGATGGACCAAATGGCCACACAGATGGACCAAATGGCCACACAGATGCAGACACAGATGCAGACTATCTCCTAGAATACAAATGAACGAATGGACAATTTGAAAACAAAGATGGACAGGATAGAGAATTTTATTCTTCAACAATCATTTACCAATACGAACTAACGGATTGACGGATCAATGGAGAAAATAACCGATGATCTATAAGCTTGACAATTTCTATTCTTAATGCTGAACTTATTAGGCTGGTTTTATGCAAGGCATCCTTCCTCACCCTTATTGATGACTTCATGTTCTTACTACGAAGGACACACACGGCTGTGCGAGCCATTTAGCAAGGAAAGTTAACACAAGATTTGACTTTTATAGGATCAATGAAGGCATGAACTCGTTCCTATTTGATCTCATCCAGCATAATTGTTACCAGCTGTTCTTTTTGCTCAGTAACTCCACACAGCCATGAACAAGTAAATATCCTTCATTAGGCATAATTTCAGTGATATTATAAATAAACTCATTGAAAGTACAAATATCAGATTGGAGTAGAGGTGTAGGTAATAGGTTTCATCATATGATTAATTAGCACTATCTTTTCGGGCGATCTATTCACAGTCTTTGCTCCTCCGAAAAAGGTTGATCTCATTTTAATATCGCTGCTCAAGGGCTTTCGATTAAAGCCAATACATTCTTAGAGTCCCTGGTCTTTTATGGGTGTCTTTTGATTTTCATAGGGAATAAATCTCCTCGTATGCTTGAATTTCTCTAATTTTTTTCTCATTTAATCTGTCCCCTTGCAGGTAAATCCAAAATTAGTGTTCCCTATTCCACTCAAAGAACTAGATCTATTCGGCAAGCATGAAACTGTTCTCATAAACTAATTTTTGATGATATCATCTCTGTGCTATATAAAAGCTTTTCTAAGCCCGTGATTCTTCCGAGTCATACACTGTTTAACGACTTAATCAAACTTGTGATTGACAATAGCTTGCATCATATTCCCTTTGCTGGTTGATCTATCTTTTTAGAATAGACCATTTTGTATTAGAACTCTTTTATAAACATCCTAATCCTTTCTCAATTCCTGAAATTTACTGAACATTTTCTTCTTTTTACGAAGCATACCAGAACTATGACGCCTCTGCAATTACCTGTCCTCAGATTTCGGATCTAAATTGCCAGTCATTTAGGAGTTTATAATCTAAAAAGGATTTACTGACTTTCCAGGAGACAAGAGCATTCTTTTTGCAGCTTCAAGAGATACTTCATTTTCGTTAGCGGGGCCCTTCTATTCGCTGCGCTGTAGCTCTCTTCCAATTTTTGTTTTACTAGATGAAGGATTCATTTCAGAAATGGAATTAATCTTATGTCGATTAATTGTACTCCTTTTCGGATCATACTTTGATTCAAATTATTAAAATCCCTCCAATCGTTAGAAACTGTCTCGGTAAAATATTCCTTCTTTTTTAAATAATTCATACAGTTCATTTTGCTTAAAAGTTCCTTCATTTGTCAAAAGACTCGAAATGTTTTTTTCCTTCTTCCGATGATCTAATTCTTAAAATTGATTGAAATATGAGCGAATGATTTGGCTCTTAGACCGAGTATAGGCATCCATAACAGTGGAATATTTATATTTGGCTGCAAGTGTTATTTATCGTTCGAAGAGGGTTGACTCGGAAATTGATTTAATGAATGCGGCTGAATCAAATTTGATTAATACTGTACTATTAAGACTTGCTTAAAAAGTAAATTATCTGTTTTTGATTGAGAGCAAAGGCTAAATTTATCCAATAAAGGTATTTTTAACAATTTTATGAAGCTTTACTACCATTTATTTGATAAACTATCCCTTATTTTAGTTGACTAAATATTTCTTGGGAACTTATATCTTTACATCTTTTGATACGATTACTTCCCCCTTTAATAAAAAATAAATTCCTCTTGCAAATTAGTATTATTTGATCACACTGTCTTCCCTATCAAAAGATATCAGCTCTGCAGAATTGAAAGCCAAAGACAATTTCGGGAATATTTCTTCAGCGATTTCTGCCTTGGCATTCGCCAATATGCATTAAATGATATAATTTTACCTTTTTTCTTCAAATTATTTTAAATATTTGTCGAAATCGTGTTTTGTTATTTTCAACAGAATGCAATCCTCCACAGCAACTGCCATTTTAGTTCTCAAACTTCCTCGTAACATCTATCGAAACCCAAAATATCCTTTTGAGTATACTGTGCGAAAGGGTAAAAAATTAAAAAGCATCTTTTCTTCATAAAAGAGATTCTACAAGATCTAAAAATATTGGAGATTGATGTGATAGTTATTTTCGAGATACTCCATTCTTTTCTCGACTTTCAAGCAAGTATGCCCTTCGAAACTTTATAATTTTTACCAGCTGTTCTTTTTGCTCAGTAACTCCACACAACCATGAACGAGGAAATATCCTTCATCAGGAGTCATCCCCACAGTATAAATAATTGTTCCTTTCGATATTTTCACGGGCACTATCTTCGCAAAACTCTTGGAGATTAATGTGCCTATTTCGTAAAATTAAGTGATATCTTTTAGATACGAAGGATGCTGCTACTTTTTCTTTTTAGTTGACTTATTCTCGATTTATATTTGCTGGTATTTATTGATAATTTCGTCAACCAGATCAGAAAAGAAGAAATTGTTCTCTAAATCTGCGACGGTAATATTTAACTCAGCAGGATCTATTTTTGTTGTCAGAGATGGAAAAAGTTCACTGAAGTTATAGTCCATTGTTATTTCTTCTGTCTGTAATTTTATTATAACTTCGTATAATTCTGATTAACATCTAATTACCAAAATAATTAACCAATTTTTTGATAATTTTAATCGAATGAACGACAAGCATCAAGATATAATAATTGCTTATGAATGAATAATTCAAATATAATTCCTAGATTGGAAAGGGGTTGGGGTTGGGGTTGGGGTTGGGGTTGGGGTTGGGGTTGGGGTTGGGGTTGGGGTTGGGGT